>Ga0209698_10000426_pt1 | contig 48598 bp, 43 predicted proteins | sample LitLauG_LLR_2012_FD_187203 | JGI IMG/M metagenome (GOLD analysis project Ga0209698, IMG submission 187203) | Freshwater sediment microbial communities from Pennsylvania, USA - Little Laurel Run_MetaG_LLR_2012 (SPAdes) (version 2) | ecosystem: Environmental > Aquatic > Freshwater > Creek >...
GGGGGGGTACCACGTGCACGTTAGCGAAAAACAGGTCGCCATCAAGATGTTCGATTACATCTGAAAGCCAATACCAAACTAGGAGCCAATCCTGATGCCATCTTATTCCAGCAAATATTCCGAAACACTTTGCGAGCAGAAAAATCACGATGGAACTCCCTGCAAATCCCTCGCACTTCGCGACAAAAAGTATTGCCACTACCACGAGGTTTGCGGCCCGCCGCAGATCGACATCAGCAACGCGATAGACCTCAATCCGGTTTACTTCGATCTGCCCCTGCTGGACGACGCCACCTCGATCCAGGGGGCGATCACCCAGGTTTGCGAACGCTTGCTGCAAAAGCGAATCGAGACGAAACGGGCCGGAATTCTCCTCTACGCCATGCAGGTCGCCTCCGCGAATCTGAGTCGCCTGAATGACGACAGAATTCAGCAGAAAAACGAAAAGAATGACCCGCAAAATGATTTGAAGGTTCCCCCTTCTGTCCCGGGGTCGGCCATTCCGGCATCTGGCCCTGATAGGTCGAAACCCGGAACCATCCAAGCCTGCCAGCAGCGGCGACGGCGATCCGGAGCCTGAACCGGCCACCCCAAGTTGTCATCCTGAGCGAAGCGAAGGACCTGCTCTTTCTCGCACCATTCGGGCGTTGGCCCAGGCCGCTGACTTCGCCGACACCAGCAACATAACGGGTGCCCCATCCTTCGCGCACTCTGCGAAGGGTGGGATTCCACGAACACCGCGAGTTTAGGACACGCGCAGCCATGCGCGAGTCGTGCCCTCTAACTAAAACAGGAGAAAGAAAAAATCTATGGTTTACCAAGTATCGTACGACGGTGCTCTGTGGCACGTAGACAATCAAAGGGTCCCGAGCAAGCTGGCAGCTCTCCAGTACTTGTGGCGCCTGACGGGACGACGAGAGGAGAAAATCGAGAGGATTTCGGAGGATCGAATCGAAGTCCATTTTGATAGCTTGTCGCGGTTTCCATCCTCCGCGGGGTCAACCTGAATGGTTAGCAGTTTCGACCAACTCCGCCCCAATTTCTGGAGTCACTTCTGCCCGCCTTCGCAGGCGATACCAGAACACAATCGCTATCAGCGAGAACACAAAGATGATGGTGGAGATGGCGTTGATTTCTGGGGTAATGCCGCGCCGCAGCCGTCCCCAGATTTCGAGAGGCAGGGTGTTGTCTCGGCCGATCAGGAAGAAGCTTACCGCGATTTCGTCCATCGAAAGGGTGAAGATCAGGAGCGCGGCTCCGATGATCGACAGCTTTAGATTGGGAAAGGTGATGCGCCAGAAGGTTTGCCAGTAAGTCGCTCCCAAGTCCAGCGAGGCTTCTTCCTGGGCGCGGTTTAGCTTTTGCAGTCCGGCGAAGACTTCGGTGGTGGCTACGGAGATTAGCGCAGTGCCGTGTCCCAGGACGATAGTTAGCAGGCTCAGTTTTACTTCGGCTACCCGGAAGAGCATCAGCAGCGAGAGGCCGGTGATTATTCCGGGGAGGATCAGCGGCAACAGAACCAGGCGGCGGAAAAGGGCTTTGCCGGGGAATTGGGCGCGATCCAGGGCTAGCGCGGCGGGGATTCCGAAGACTAGGGCTATTAGCATGGCGGTCGCGGCCACCAGAAGACTGTTTAAGACGGAATCCCAGATCGCGGCGTCGTTGAATAGGATGCGATACCAGTTCAGGGTCAGGTCACGCGGGGGGAAGCCTCCTACGCCCTGTCCGTTAAAGGAATAGAGGATGAGGATGGCGATTGGGAGGTAGAGGAAGGCGAAGACGGCCAGGGCGTGGACGGTTAGCCAGCGCGGGTTTTTTGTGAGTGAGCCTTGCGACCAAGATGCGTTCACGAAAAACTCCATTTCTTCTCCAGACGCTCAGAGAAGAAGATCAGGGCAAGCACCAGCGCCAACATGCAGAGGGAGATGGCGGCTCCTAGCGGCCAGTTGTAGGCGGCTCCGAAGAGGCTGACTACTATATTTGAGATCATGATGCCGCTGGGGCCGCCTAGCAGGAGCGGGGCCAGAAAGTCTCCCAGGCTCAGGACGAAGGCGAACGTGGCTCCGGCGAGCACTCCGGGAATGGACAACGGAAAAATGACTCGCCAGAAAGTTTGTGAGGGCGTGGCTCCGAGATCGTGCGAGGCTTCCATTAGATTGCGCGGAATGTGTTCTAGCGATGCGTAGATCGGCAGGAAGGTGAATGGCGTATAGATGTGCGTCAATGTAAGCACTACCGCGAAGGGGCTGTAGAGCAGGAAATGCAGCGGATGATTGGTCAGGTGCACATATTGCAGCAGCGTGTTCAGGACTCCGTCGGTGCCTAGAATCGTCTTCCACGCGTAAGCGCGGACCAGGTAACTCACCCATAGCGGGATGATTACTAGCTGATAGTAGAGATCTTTTCTGCCGCCGGCGTGGAAGGAGAGGAAGTAGGCCAGGGGATAGCCGAGCAGCATGGAGAAGAACGTTACGCGAGCGGCGATCCACAGGGAGCGCAGGAGCGTCTGCCAGTAAACGGGCTTGGTCAGGAGTTCTTTGTAGTTATCGAGGTTCCAGGAATGCACGATCATCCCCGATTCGGAGACCGACCAGAAGCTGTAACAAAACATCAGCAGGTAGGGCACGAGCAGGAATACGGCGACCCAGGCCAGCGGCGGGACGGTGATGACGGTGCGGTAGGCGCGGGAGAACATCAGAATTGTTTCTCCGAACCTGAGCCGAGACTGGTGGCGCGGACGGGGACCACGTCGGCGGCGTTGAATTCGAATTCCAGAGTGCCTTCGGGAAGATTGCGGCTGGCGGTGCGGATGGTGAGGATGAGTCCGCCATCGGACTCGACTCGCAGCAGGTCGGTGGCGCCGTGAAAGGCCTGATCGCGAAGCTTGGCTCGAAAGCGAATTGTTGCGTCGTGAGTTGTCGCATTGCTCGCCGGGCGAATGCACTCTGGACGCAACGAGAACAGAGCCGGGCCGTTGGGCAGGGAAGTTGGCCATTGCAGCGCGCCGCAGGTGGCCTTGCCTTGGCTGACATCGGCTTGCAGTAAATTTGTGTGTCCGATGAATTGCGCGGTGTAGGAGGTTGCGGGGCGACTGTAAATTTCTCGCGGGCTGGCGACTTGTTCCAGTTCTCCAGAGCGTAACAACGCGATGCGATCGGACATTACCATGGCTTCTTCCTGATCGTGAGTGACAAAGATGAAGGTGATGCCTACTTCGCGCTGGAGCGCTTTGAGTTCGACCTGCATCTGGCGGCGCAGGTTGGCGTCTAGCGCGGAGAGCGGTTCATCGAGCAGCAACAGGCGCGGGCGATTCACCAGAGCTCGGGCCAGGGCAATGCGTTGCTGCTGCCCTCCGCTGATTTTTGAGGGCTTGGACTTGGCGTAGGCGGACATTTTCACTTTGGCCAGCGCTTCGGCTACTCGCGATCTAATTTCGGCGGCGGGACGTTTGGCGATGGTTAATCCATAGCCGACGTTTTGTTCGACAGTCATGTGCGGGAACAGAGCGTAGTGCTGGAAGACGGTGTTGACGCGGCGGCGATAGGGAGGCTCGGTGTCGAGACGCTCGCCCTGCATCCAGACTTCTCCAGAGGTTGGCTGCTCGAAGCCAGCTAGGATTCTGAGGAGCGTGGTTTTGCCTGAGCCGCTTTCGCCGAGAATGGTCAGGAATTCGCCTTCGGCGATTTCGAGCGAGATGTCGCGCAGGACGACGTTCCTGCCGAAATGCTTGGCTATGGAGCGAATGGAGAGCAGCGGTGCGGAGGCTTTGTCAGTTACGACGATATCGGATTGTGTAGTGGTGGCCATTGAGTGCTAGAACGTCACCTACCTAGAACGAACTATGAAGCCACCCTTTCCAAGTCCTAGCGACGCGAGATCGATCGGCTCGCTCGTCGATATCGAACGAAGGAGGCTCGGTTCGCTCCTGTCCATTGGTGTCCCTCTATTTTCGGGATGAATTCTAAACGAGGCCTTGACTTCGCCCGATTGCACAATCTCGCAGTCGCATGGAGGAATGAAGAAATTGTTATCCGACTTCACCATGCCCACGAACGTTGTGCCCCAACTTAGGAAAAATGTGTCTTGCACTTCCATGCTGAATGCCATAAGCCCCTCATCGAAGGCAGCGGGCGAGGGCGCCCGCGCGCCACACTGGCCTCTATTGCGCGGCTTTTACTTCGTTCCAGATTTCGTTGTACTTGGCGCGGCGCGGGACATTCTGCCAGAAATACAGATGTTGCTGGTAATTGTCCACGTCGTCGAGGTGCAGGTTCTTTACTTCTTCCGGCGTCATGGATTGCGCGGCCCGCGGATTGGCCGGCGTGTAGCCGGTGACGTCGGTGACCTTCTTCTGGGTCTGGGCCTGGATCATGAACTCCAGAAACTTGTAGGCCAGGTCTTTGTTTTCGCTGCCAGCGGTGATCATAAGGTGATCGATCCATCCGGTGGTGTTTTCCTTGGGAATGGTCTCGCCCACGGGGAAATTGGCTTTGCGCAACTGGTTGGTCATCAGCGGCCAACCCATGGCGATCACGACTTCGTGATTCTGAAAAAGATTGGTGAGTTCTCCGCCGGTGGACCACAGCTTGCGAATGTTGGGCTTCAAGTCGATCAGTTTCTTCTTGACCGCGTCGAGTTCCTCGTCGCTTAGATTATATAAATGGCCGGGATCGGGCTTGTCGTACCCGAGCACCTGGGCCGCCATGTACACGGTGGAAAGATCGTCCCACACGGAGATCTTGCCTTTCAGCTTGGGATCCCACAGGACGTTCCAGCTTTCGGGAGGTCGGGGAAATGCGGTGGTGTCGTAGATCATGGGGTCGGGCCCCCACATGAAGGGCACTCCATAGACCTCGCGCTTTACGCGAACCAGGGACAGCGAGGTGAGTTGCGGCGAAAGTTGGCTGTAGGTAGGCAGTTTGCCGAGGTCAAGCGGCGCCGCCAGGCCGGACGTCGCGATCATGGTGGCCACGTCACTCGAGGGAGAGATCACGTCGTAGTTGCCCGGGCTGCCGCCGCGGAGTTTGGCGACGAGTTCGTCGCTCGATCCCATGTAGGAGGCCGATACCTTGCAGTGGTTCGCTTCTTCGAAAGCCTTGACATAAGAAAGATCGGCGTAGCCTTCCCAGACCAACAGGTTCAGGGTGGGAGTTTTTCGGGTGCAGGATCCGCAGAATAGGATGAGCGAAACGGCGAACAGGGCGAATATTGATTTACGGAACATTAGTTATTCTCCCTCAACGATCGAAAACGGAGATGCCACGGAGTTTGTCTGCGAGACGTCAGTCGTGCCTCCGGGACTTGGCTCGTGTCGTCCACTTATCCCGGCGCTAAAGCTCCGGGCTATTTGCAGACGCCCCTCCGGGGCTGGATTTCTTCTGCGCTTCTTGCCGCACTCAGAAAGTCGGCGGCGTGTTGACCCACAACAGCCAGGTCTCGCTGCGGCCGGGATTACTCCAGTGATGCGGTGTGGCGCTTTCAAAATAAAAGCTGTCGCCGCGCTTCAGATGGTACTCCTCGCCGGCCAGAGCGATTTTCAACTGGCCGCGGAGGACGAAGAGGAACTCTTCGCCTTCGTGGGCGTAGGACTCGCCACTGCCGGCCTGGGGTTGGATGCGAAAAAGGTGCGGCTCCATGACCTTGTTGCCCCAGGCGAGCAATTCCATGCGGACTCCGGGACCGGCCTCGAGCACTTTGCGTTTGGACGGGCGCACCAATCGGGTATTCAATTCCGTGGCGTCGAAAAAATCAAGGATGTTGGTGCGGTAGAAGCGGGCCAGGCGGCGGAGTGTGCCGACGGAGGCGCTCATCTGCGAGCGTTCGAGCGCGCTGAGGAAGCCCACCGAAACTCCGGCGGCGGCGGCGACTTCGGCGAGGCCGAGGCCGCGCTGGGTGCGCAAGCGGCGCAAGCGGGGGCCAACGGAAGCGGTAGCGGCGGCGGGTTGGATGGCGCCCTCGCGCTTCAGCATCTGCACGATGCCGGCAGCGTTCAGTCCGCGGACTTTGCGCAGGTAGCGGGCTTTTTTCAGCAGGCGCACGTCGTCGTTGGTGTACAGGCGATAGCGGCTCTCGGTGCGCTGGGGGCGAGTCAGGCCGAGCGTTTCCCAACCTCGAATCGCCGACGGAGAAATGCCCACCAGGCGGGCCACGTCGCCGATTTTGAGATAGACTTGGGCGCTCGACATGATTTCGAATGGGCCGCTGGCGGCCACGCGGAGAAACGCGCTTTTCCGCTTGACGTTTTTCGCTTGACAGCGGGCTGCGGAATCTCTAACCTTGCGCGATTATAGCAAGGTTTGGGTCGTGTGCAAGCTGAATCGGATCTAACAAATTTGCCCCCGGAATCTGGAGGATCTGTTCCATGCCGTCGTCAAGAACGTTGCGGATGTGTAGCGGGCTTGCTGTCCTGGGCCTGTGCCTGACCTGTTCCACCCTTCTCGCCCAGAGCACAGGCGGGCGCATCCTGGGGCGGGTGTCGGACCCCACTGGCGCCGCGGTAGCGGGAGTGAAAGTCACGGCCACCAACGAAGCGACCGGAGTGGGTTTCGATACTCAAACGAACGAGAGCGGCGAGTATGGATTTCCGCAGGTTCCGGTCGGCACCTACACACTGACCTTCGATTTGACGGGGTTCAAGACGAACGAGCGTAAAGGAATCCTGGTTGACCTGAACCAGGTGATCACGCTGAACAGCGTTCTGCAGGTCGGCGAGACCAAGGAAACGGTGGAGGTGACGTCCGAAGCGCCCATCGTGGACACCACGAGCACGCAGTTAGGCGCGGTGATGGATGCGCGGCAGGTTTCGAACCTGCCCCTCAATTCGCGCGATACGTATCAACTACTGCAGTTGCAGCCGGGAGTGCAGGGCGTTGGCGGCTCCGACCTTTTTTATGGCAGTAACACGGCGGGAGCGGTCTCGGTGAACGGCGGCCGGGGGCGCTCGAACAACTTCAGCGTGAACGGTGGCGATGGCAATGACCTGTTCGTCAATGGCCCGGCGATTCAGCCTTCGCCCGACAGCATCGAGGAATTCCGCGTGCTCTCCAATACCTTCGATGCCGAATATGGGCGCAACTCCGGAGCGGTCATCAACGTGGTGACTAAGTCGGGTACGAATCAAGTGCACGGCAGTTTCTACGAGTTCTTCCGCAACAAGGTGCTGGATTCGAAAGGGTTTCTGGACCCGTACACGCCCGACAATAAACAGAACCAGTTCGGTGGAACCATTGGCGGTCCTATTAAGAAGGACCGCACGTTTGTGTTTGCCTCGTATGAAGGGCGCCGCATTGTGCAGGGGATTACGGGAGACCCGACCGTAGTGCCAACCGCTGCCGAGCGCGGCGGAGATTTTTCGCAATCGCCATTTACAACAATAACGAACCCTGACGGTAGCATGAAGGTTCCGACGCTCAACTCGGCCGCACTGGCGGGGATTCTGCAAAACCGTTGCGGGAGCGCGATCGCGGGTGCGCACGGTGCCCCGCCAACCGTAGGAACACCGTGGACGGCCATTTTCCCCAACAGCCAGATACCGACGGCCTGCTTTGACCCAGTTGCAATGAGCTTGATGAACCAGTTTGTGCCTTGTCCGAACGCGGACCCGACTTGCACAAACTTCGCCAACACGTCGAATCTCTTCCAAACCATTCCGAACGACCGGCAGCACGGGAACCAGTTCACCGTCAAGTTGGATCACCACATCAATGACCGCCAGAACTTGAGCGTCTACTACTACTTCGACGATCTTTACGACGCACAGCCCTTTACAAAGTTCCAGGCTCCGAGCGCTAACCTTTTGCCCGGCTTTGGCGATATCAATAAGACCCGCTCCCAGCAGGTGAATATAAGCCATACCTGGACTCTGAGCACAACAGTAGTGAACGAAGCGCGGGTTACTTACTTTCGGGAAGCACAACCCTCTTTCCTACATCCCCAGAGGTCGAACACGGTCCAGAACGTGTGCACCGGCATTGCGATCCCATACTGCTTCACGGGGACCACGGATGCGCCGTCCACCGTCATTGTTTCCGACAAAAAGCTTGGGATCTACCCGGGGCTCGGGCCGAACCATGAAGGCGTGCCCGACATTGCCATCTCGGGTGGTTTCACCATCGGCAATGACTTTGAAGGGGAATTGCCGCAGACGGGGAACACCTATCAGTTCTCGGACAATCTGACCAAAGTTCTCGGCAACCACACAATGAAGGTTGGCGTCGATTTCCGAATTCAGCGCTTTTTTCAGACCTTGTACTTTGCCCCGCAAGGGGACTACTCATACTTTGGCGGTGGACCGAGTGACTTCATTTCGGTGCGCAATGCCGACGGCTCCTCGAATCTATTCCCCAACTACCTCATGGGAATACCCGATTCGGACTTGATCGGTTCCACAAACTCGGAAGATGTGCGCGGGAACGCTTTCTACGTTTTTGCTCAGGACAGTTGGAAACTCAAGCCGAATCTAACTCTCAACTACGGCCTGCGCTGGGAATACAACGAACCCTTTTATGATGCTGGTGGGCGCTATCAGACTTTTCGTCCCGGCCAAACCAGCACTGTCTATCCTTGTACCATAACGCCGGCGGGGGACTGCCCGGTGGGCCTTGTCGTCCCTGGAGATACAGGAGTCCCCAAGGGTTTAACCCAGCCTTATCGCAAAGCCTTTGCCCCGCGCATTGGTGTGGCATGGGATCCGTGGAAGAATGGCAAGACCACGATTCGTGCCGGATTTGGAATTTTCTACAATCCGATTGAGCAGTTGGTGCTGGAGCAGTTTCAGGCCGAACCGCCCTTCGGCGGGAGCACGACAATTTCGGAAGGCTTCTTTAGCACGCCCTTTGTTCAGCAGAGTTGCACTACACCTTGTCAAGTCGGCGGGAGCGGTGTGATTCCGAATCCCTTCGGCAGCATTCTCGATCCACCTCGGGGCACGCCGATTGACTGGTCGATTTTTCGCCCCATCGTGCTCTTCGGAGAGTTGCAGCCGAAACTCCGGGCACAATACACCGAGCAATACAACTTTGGGATTCAGCGCGAAGTATTCAAGAGCACGGTTCTTTCCGTCGGCTACGTTGGCTCGCAGGGGCACCACTTGCTGGCGACGCATGATCTGAACCCTGGTAACGCTCAAACCTGTTTGGATGTCCTAGCCACGCTCGACCCCAGCGGGGCGCAACCGCTCCCCTGCGGTTCATTCTTCGCCGACTCGCAGATATTGATTCCAGCGGGCACGACCATTGCCCCCCAAGGCCTGCACTTGCCCTACGGCCCGACCCGATTTATTCCCGGTGGGACGGTTGTGGGCGGCTCAGGGATCAATCTGGTAGGACTGCGGCCCTATTCTTCGCCCACTTGTGATCCGACAACTGGCAACGGGTGCCCGGCGGATGGCACTCCGGTCTTCAGTAGCATCTATGCGCAGGATACGATTGCGAATTCCGCGTACAACTCCTTGCAGACGTCGTTGGAGCGGCGTTTCTCGAACGGGTTACAGTTCGAGCTTGCGTATACGTTCAGTAAGTCGATTGATGGTGCTTCCAGTTTTGAGAATTCGCTGAAGCCGATTTGCAACGGCGTGTTGAATAACTTCAGCTGTAACCGAGCGTTGTCATTGTTCGACGCTAAGCACCGGCTGGTACTTAGTTATCTGTGGCAACTTCCCGTGCCAAAGTACAACGGAGCGAAGGGCAAGATTCTAGATGATTGGGCAGTCTCGGGGATTACGAGTTTCCAGTCGGGCTTCCCCATCCGTCTAGAGTCGTTGAACGATCTGGAACTCGAAAACGATGTTAGCGGTTTCGAGGCTCCGGGACGCCCGATTGTTACGGGCCCAGTACACTTCCTTAACCCCAGAAGCAACAGCAACTATTACTTTTGCGACCAGCTCACAACCACGACGTGCCCGATCCAGAATCAGCCGCTGGGGTCGTTGGGTGGGCCGCGGTCGCTTTGCTGCGGGCCTGGCATCAACAATTTTGATATGTCGCTGCAGAAGACAATACAATTGCGAGAGAGTTTCCACACCGAGTTCAGGGCCGAGTTCTTCAACATCTTCAACCACGCGCAGTTCCTGAACCCGGACGGCAATATCAGCGATGGCCCGGATTTCGGCCGGATCAAGCACACCCGTGACCCACGGCAAATTCAGTTTGCTTTGAAGTTCTCGTTCTAGAATGTCTGTATCCGCGGGCTGCTTCGGCCGCCCGTGTCTAATCTAATGGCCTACCCGGCCTGAGCCTTACTGGAGAATCACGATGTACCCCGCATTGCAAAAAGAGCTCGACACGTTCGAGCGCCGCACTCCGAAGTCCGCCGAAGCGCATAAGAAAAACTTGAAGCGCCTGCCGCTGGGCGTGGCCAGCAATTACCGCGCTTACGAGCCGTACCCCATCTTTGTGTCCGAAGCGGCGGGCAGCAAGTTCCGCGATCTCGACGGCAACGAATACCTCGACCACAATTTATGTTTCGGAACGCTGATGGCGGGCCACTCGCATCCGGCAGTGGTCAAAGCGGTGGAAGTGCGCCTGCACAAGGGCACGGCTTACGGCATGCCGCACAACATGGAGTGGGAACTGGCGGAAGAAATTTGCACGCGATTTCCGGTGGAGATGTGCCGCTTCGGCAACAGCGGCACGGAGGCCACCATGCATTGTATTCGCCTGGCGCGCGCGGCTACTGGACGCGACAAGATCATTAAGTTTGAGGGCGGCTACCACGGGCTGCACGATGCGGCGCTTGTCAGCGTCAAGCCGCATCCTCCTGCTGACGATCTGGGGGACATCAAGAATCCTAAGCCGGTTTCGGGCGGCGCGGGCGTGCCTAAAGCGAGTATCGCCAACGTGCAGGTTGCCACGTTCAATGATCTGGAGACCGTGGAACGGCGCTTCCTTGAGAATCCAAATGAGATTGCGGCGGTGATTCTTGAGCCGATCATGATGAACGTCGGACTCTGCATGCCGCAGAAGGGATTTTTGGAGGGTCTGCGGGCGCTCTGTGACAAGCACGGCGCGCTGCTGATTTTCGACGAAGTCAAGACGGGCGCGAAGCTCTGCTGGGGCGGCGCTTCGGAATACTTCGGCGTGACGCCCGATATGATCTGCCTGGCAAAGTCGATTGGGGGCGGGTTCCCGCTGGCGGCATTTGGCACCCAGAAGCGGGTTATGCAGTTGATCTCGGACCACAAAGTCTTTCACGGCGGCACTTACAACACAAATCCGATTTCGATGGCGGCAGGGCTGGCCACTTTCCGGGAAGTGCTTACTCGGGCCAACTACACGCTGATCGAGAAGCTCAGTAACAAGTTGGTGGAGGGCTATAGAAAGACCGTCACGAAAGTTGGGTTGCAGGGTTACATCGCCAGCGCGGGAGCGAATGGCGCTCTGATGTTGTATCCGAAAGAGATTCGCAACTACCGCGACTGGCTGCCAATTGACGTCGATCTGTGGCGGCATTACTGGTTTGGGATGGTGAATCGCGGCGTGATGTGCCAACCTTACTGGTGGGACGAGCAGTGGACGATCTCGGTGCAGCATACAGAGGCCGATATCGACAAGCACCTGGCGGCGTTTACCGACGTCGCCCCGTCGCTGGCCGCGGCGCAGCATGAGCGCCTGGGAGCGGTAGCGGCGCACTAACAGGATCGAGCCATCGAACCATCGGGTCGTCGGGTAACTGAGAGCCAATCCGAGATCCGGATGGATACGATGGCACGATCGCACGATCATTCCATCATCCGATGACTTCCGATCCCAACCAGCCGCACCTGAAGCGCGTCCTTGGACGCTTCGATCTGGTGTTGCTGTTTGTGGTTGCGGTATTCAATCTCAACGTTGTTCCGAGCATCGCCGCTAACGGCGGCGTGACTGTCTGGTTGTGGATTGTCTCACTGCTTCTTTTTTTCTGGCCGCAGGGCATCGCCGTGATCGAACTCGCGCATCGCTATCCCGGCGAAGGTGGCGTGTATCTTTGGGCAAAAGAGGTGTTCGGCGACTTCCATGGTTTTCTCTCCGGATGGTGTTACTGGACGAATAACATGCTGTATGTGCCGACGGTGATGCTGTACTTCGTCGGAGTAACAGTGTTCGCGATGGGCCCGGGCCATGCGACGCTTGCCGACAACAAGGTTTTCGCGATGAGTGCCTCTTTGGCGCTGCTGGCGCTGCTTACGGTCGTGAACATTGTCGGTTTGGGAGTCGGGAAGTGGCTTAACAATCTGGGTGCGATTGGAACGTTTATAGCGGCGGCGGTGCTGATCGGGCTAGGAGCTACGGTATGGTCGCGTTTTGGCACGACGGTGACGGCTGCCGATTTTCGGATTCCGCCGGACCCGCGCTTTGTGTTGAATTCTTTTGGTGTGATTTGCTTCGGTCTGGTCGGTCTTGAACTGGCTTCGGTGATGGGCGACGAAATCCGCGATCCGCAGAGGACGTTGCCCGGAGCGGTGGCGTGGGGCGGCGTGGTTTCCGGGTTCCTTTATATCGGGGCGACGCTCACGCTGCTGGTCGCGGTGGGCAAAAACGATATCAGCGTGTTGCAGGGCATTGTTCAGGCGGTCAGCCACATGGCCGGCAAAGTTGGCGTGGTGTGGATTGTTACTCCCTTTGCGCTCATGCTGAGTCTATCGATCGCGGGAATTGGTTCGGCGTGGATGGGCGGGTCGGCGCGGATTCCCTTCGTCGCCGGGTTGGATTCTTACATGCCATCTTGGCTGGGGAAAGTACATCCCAAGTACGCGACTCCGTACGCGGCTCTGATCGTGCAGGCGATCGTATCTTTAGTGTTAATCGTGATCAATTTCTACGCTTCGGGCGGCGTGCAGGAAGCTTTCCAGACCATGCTTTCGCTGGCGGTGGTCCTGCAGTTGGTGCCGTTCTTATATGTGTTTGCAGCCCTGTTGAAGTTTGCGGTCGGTGGCGATGTGGCCGGCGGACGTTATAGCCGTAGCACGCTGATCGTTTCCGGGTTCTGCGGATTTGTGACTACAGCGTTGGGAATCGCACTGGCGTTCTTTCCGGCCAAGCAGATCACCTCGGTCTGGAAGTATGAAGCCAAGATGATAGGCTTCACGTTGTTTTTTCTACTGCTGGCGGGATTTTTCTTTTTTGTGTACGGACGGCTGAAAACACCGCAGGCTGTAGCCGTCGAATAGAATTAAGTTGTGGAGGACTTATGGCTGGGGGAGTTACGACCGACACTAAGACGTATTCGATGCTGATTAACGGTGAGTGGGTCGCAAGTAAGTCGGCGAAGACTTTTCCCGTGTACGATCCCTCAACCGAAGGAGTGATCGCCCAGGTTCCCGACGCGAATACGGACGATGTGAACCGCGCGGTTGCGGCTGCCAAAGCGGCGTTTGAAGAGGGTCCATGGGCGACGACCACGGCGCAAGAGCGGGGACGCGTTCTGTTTCGCCTGGCGGAGAAAGTGCGCCAGAACCTACCCATGCTAGCGGAATTGGAATGCCGGAACTCAGGCAAGCCGATTGTGGAGGCGGAATTCGACATCAACGACGTGGCGACATGCTTTGAATACTACGGCGGGCTGGCCACGAAAGTCGTCGGCTACGTCAATCCTGTTCCCGACAACGCAATGAGCCTGTCGCTGAAAGAAGCGATGGGCGTCGCGGGGCAGATTATTCCCTGGAATTATCCTTTGATGATGGCGGCGTGGAAACTGGCTCCGGCGCTAGCCGCGGGTTGCACTTGCGTACTCAAGCCGGCGGAGCAAACGCCGCTCACCGCCCTCGAACTAGCAAAGTGGTTCGACGAGGTCGGACTGCCAAAGGGCGTGGTCAACGTGATTACCGGGTTCGGGGAGAGTTGCGGTTCGCCGCTGGTCAAGCATCCCGATGTGAACAAGATTGCTTTCACAGGGTCGGCTGCGGTAGGCAAGATCATCGTGAAAGAGGCTGCCGATACGGTGAAACGCGTGACGCTCGAACTGGGCGGGAAGTCGCCTAACATCTTCTTTGCCGATGCGGACTTCGAAGCCGCCATCGACGGTGCGCTCTTCGGTGTCTTCATTAATCAGGGAGAAGTCTGCTCGGCGGGCAGCCGCATCTTGGTGCAGAAATCGATTTACGGGAAGTTTGTTGAAGCCATGGCTGAGAAGGCGAAGAAGATCAAGATTGGCCCGCCGATGGAGCGCGAGACCAAGATGGGGGCCTTGGTGTCGAAAGACCAATACGACCGCGTCTGTTCCTATCTTGAGATCGGCAAGAAAGAAGCCGAAGTTGCCGCAGGGGGCGGACGTGCGGACAAGTTCGCGAAGGGTTACTATGTGCAGCCGACCATTTTTTATAACGTCGATAACAACGCCCGCATCGCGCGCGAAGAGATTTTCGGCCCGGTCGCAGCGGTGATTCCGTTCGAAGATGAAAAGGACGCGCTCAGGATCGCCAACGACACGCCCTACGGACTGGCCGCTGCCATCTGGACCCGCGACATTTTCAAGGCCATGCGCGCTGTGAAGGCGCTGCGGGCGGGCATCGTTTGGGTCAACCACATGCAGCCGACTTACGTGGAGGCGCCATGGGGCGGTTACAAGCAGTCAGGCTTTGGCCGCGAACTTGGGCCGTGGGGCATTGAGGAATATCTCGAAACCAAACAGGTGTATATCAATTTGAATGAAGCTCCAATCGGGTGGTACTGAGAACTAACGATGTCCACTATTCAGCTACGTACGCCTATTCCCGGACCTCGGTCGGAAGCGCTGATGAAGCGGCGCGATGCTGCCGTTGTGCCGGCAGCTTATCACGCCACTCCCGTCTTTGTCGCCAAGGCAGAAGGAGCGGTGATCGAAGATGTAGACGGCAATCGCCTGATTGACTTTGCCGGGGGCATCGGCTGCCTCAATACTGGGCATCGCGCGCCGGCAGTGGTGGAGGCGGTGCGGCGCCAACTCGATCGTTTCCTGCATACCAGCTTCAACGTGTTGCCCTACGAGAGCTATATCGCTGTTTGTGAGCGGCTGAACGCGCTGGCGCCCGGTAAGGGACCGAAAAAGACCATCCTGGTGAGCACGGGCGCGGAAGCGGTGGAGAATGCGATCAAGATTGCGCGTTACTACACTAAGCGGCCGGCCATCCTCTGCTTTGAGGACGCATTTCACGGGCGTACTTACATGGCGATGGCGGCGACCAGTAAGACGCATCCTTACAAAGCTGGATTCGAGCCGTTTCCTGGCGACGTCTACCGTATTCCGTATGCTTACTGCTTCCGCTGCTCTTATTCGATGACTTATCCGTCGTGCGACGTACATTGCGCGCGGCACATCGAAGACACTTTCAATCGGGTGGTGGCGGCGGAATCGGTGGCGGCAGTGATCGTCGAGCCGATTCTTGGGGAAGGTGGATTTGTGACTCCGCCGGCGGAATTCTATCCAACGTTAGGTGCGATCTGCCGCAAACACGGAATCCTGCTGATCGCCGACGAGGTGCAAACTGGATTCGCGCGCACGGGCGCGATGTTTGCCTGCGAGCGGTTGGGACTCGAACCCGATCTGGTCACGATGGCGAAATCGCTGACGGGCGGCTTGCCCATGGCGGCAGTCACGGGGCGCGCCGACATCATGGATGCGCCCGGCAGCGGGCAGCTGGGCGGCACGTTCGGAGGCAACCCCGCAGCTTGCGAAGCGGCGCTGGCGGTGCTTGACATCATTGAAAAAGAAGACCTGTGCGCGCGCGCCAACGTGCTGGGTGAACGGTTCCGCAAGCGGGCGGCGAAGTGGCAGGCGCAATGGGAGTTGATTGGCGACGTCCGGGGACTGGGCGCGATGCAAGCGCTGGAACTGGTGCGGTCACGGACTACTCGCGAACCGGCGGATGAAGGGACCAAACAAGTGTCAAAATACTGTTACGAGCATGGGCTGGTGACGATAACCGCGGGATCGTACGGCAATGTGATTCGCCTGCTCATGCCGCTGGTGATCACCGACGCGCAGATGGACGAAGGCTTGGACGTACTCGAAGCCGCGCTGGCTCATGTCGTTGAGGGCCGTGCGGAGGCGAGCGCCGTCTCGCAAGTTCCGAGCCAAGTTTAGTTTCCTTCTGAAACTTGGTGCCGGGGCGATGAAGAGTAAACCGTTGGCCACGAAGGACACGAAGGTCCACGAAGGAACACAATAAGGAGTTCTTGTAATGACTACCGTTACTGCCAGCCCGGCGATGACCGGTCAGGAGATTGTCGATCTCACGCGGAAACACACGTTGTTTGAGTGGTCGGCGCAATCGAAGGTCGATCCCATCCCAGTGGCGCGAGCTAAGGGGATTTATTTCTGGACGCCGGAAGGGAAGCGCTTTATCGACTTCAACAGCCAGTTGATGTCGGTGAATATTGGACATGGCGATGAGCGCGTCATCCGGGCCATTGCGGAGCAGGCGTCGCTACTGGCTTATGCCAATCCTTTTATGGCGACGGAACCTCGGGCGAGGTTGGGAGCGAAGCTCGCGGCGATCACTCCAGGTGATATTGATACGTTCTTCTTTACGAACGGTGGCGCGGAAGCTAATGAAAATGCCATAAAGATCGCGCGCTTTTTTACCGGGCGCCACAAGATTCTAGCGCGCTACCGCTCGTATCACGGCGCGACGGCAGGGGCCATCAGCCTAACGGGCGATCCCCGGCGATGGGCGGTCGAGCCCGGACTTCCGGGCGTGGTGCATGTGCTCGATCCTTATCACGGCATCGAACGCGGGTGGGAGCCCGCGGAAACTTCGCTGGCCATGATTGACGAGACTATCCAAATGGAAGGTCCGCATACGATTGCGGCGTTCATTCTGGAGCCGGTGACGGGGACGAACGGTGTTCTGGTGCCGCCAGATGGTTATCTGGAAGGGGTGCGTAAACTGTGCGATAAGTATGGGATTCTGATGATTGCCGACGAAGTGATGTCTGGGTTTGGCCGAACTGGAGAGTGGTTTGCCGTCGATCATTGGAAGGTTGTTCCCGATCTGCTGTGCGTGGCAAAGGGACTTACTTCTAGTTATATTCCTTTGGGTGCGGTCGGAATGCGGCGACATATTGCGCGGTACTTTGATGACAAGGTGTTCTATGGAGGGCTTACTTACAACAGTCATCCCATGGGATGCGCTACGGCACTGGCGACTATTCGGGTTTACGAAGAAGATAATCTGATCGAGAATTCGCGGAGGATGGGCGCTGTCATGAAGACGCTGGGAGCGGACTTGCAGGCGAAACACCGGTCGGTGGGAGCGATGCGTTCGATGGGGCTCTTTGGCATTGTGGAATTGATCCGGGACCGCAAGACGCGGCAGCCCATGGCTCCATTCAACGGCACTTCCGACGAGATGGTCGCGCTGGGGAAATTCTTCCGGGAGAACGGGCTCTATACGTTCGTTCGCTGGAATACCTTCTTCACTAATCCTCCGTTGTGCATCAACGAGCAGCAAATGCGGGAGGCGTTCGCCATCATTGACAAGGGGCTGGAGATTACGGATCGGGCAGTGAAGGAGTAATGGGGGGCGAGAGGCGGCAGCGAACGTTGCGACGCGTGGCGTGCCCGTTGTTTTGTCGAAGCCTTGTGTTTAACTAATCGTGTGTTTAGCCAAAAGTGGCCCGGTGACGGTGCGATGCTGCTGGCGCCCACCCCTTGCAAAGAACGCAAGGAGCGGGGCACCTTCATAGTCGGCCCTCATGGCCTTCGCGAAGTTCGCAACCGCTTGTTTTAGTTCTCATCATTGAGGCCGCCAGGTTTAGGATGCGTTCGGCGGCTTGTTCTGGGTTTACTCCTCGACCATGAATGTTTGAGATGAGGTTGCGATGGGCGTCGGTATCCTGTGCTTTCGGCTGGTATGCCATGTAGGCGGAGAGGCTTTCGGCGGTTGCCAAGCCGGGCCGTTCGCCGATCAGGAGCACGGCGACTCTGGGGTTTAACAGCTCGCCAATCTCGTTGAGGATGCCGACGCGGCAGTGACGGATTGCGAATATCTCGCCGACAGTCCAGCCTCGCTCATGTGCTCCTTCACTCAAGAGCGGTAGGAGTTGTGGAACCTGCTTGGTGATGGCAGTTACCGAGAGGCCGTCGCCGATGGCGATTTGCAAATCGTGCCCCTTGGTGCAACGGTTGCTTATCTCCGCGCGACACGCTTCCTTCAGGTGACGGCCCAGGTCCGGGCGCAGAAGGTATTCATCTTTGCTTGCTGCCTGAGAGCAGACTTCAAAAAGATTCCACCGTCGCGCGAAATCTTCGCCGAGATCCTTGGACAAATCCAGTTCCGCGCGCACGGCATCGCGGGCGGCGGCATGGGCTTCACGCAGTTCGAGCTGAGTGTTGGTTCTGTAGGCGGCGCCGGTGCGTCCGGCCAGGAGGCGGGCCGGAGTTTGCGCGCGGACCTTCTTTACGACCTCGGACAGGTCATAGGGCTGGGCGAGTTTGTTGTCTTCGGGAGGCAAGTGAGCTATTTCTCGTTAGGATCGTGATCAGTCAGTTCCGACGTCAGCATCAGCAATCACCTTGAGCGGACTTCCTGCCTTGTTGTCGGTGCCGAGACAGCAGATCCTTCGCTTGGCTCAGGATGACAACGGGAGAAGTGGAAGTCACAGAACACCCTCCAGGGATGATTCCAAACCTTGCATGAGCTGCAGCCTTGCTGAGGAGTCTAAGGGCGCGGGTTCGGTATCGCGATAAATGCCCATATTCTGCAGCCACGTTAAGAACTCTGGCGCGGGACGCAGCTGAAATAGGCGCCGCGCGGCCAAGGCGTCGTGATAACTGGTGGATTGGTAATTCAGCATCACGTCATCGGAGCAGGGAACGCCCATGAAGTAGTTACAGCCTGCGGCCGTTAGAAGTAACAGTAAGTTATCGGCTGAGTTCTGGTCGGCGGCGGCGTGATTGGTGTAACAGACGTCACAACCCATGGGTAGGCCGAGTAGCTTGCCCATGAAATGGTCTTCCAGTCCGGCGCGGACGATCTGCCGCTCGTCGTACAAATATTCCGGGCCGATGAAGCCCACGACACTGTTGACCAGAAAGGGCTGGAAGGCGCGCGCGACTCCGTAGGCTCGCGCTTCGAGTGTCTGTTGATCGACTCCGTGGTGCGTCTCGGCCGAAAGAGCGCTGCCCTGGCCAGTTTCGAAGTACATCACGTTGTCACCTACCCAGCCGGCTTTGAAGTTGCCATTGCGCTGGCGATGATGTTCTAGGACCTGCTCGCGGCCCTCGCGCAGCATGTTTAGAGTGATTCCGAAGCTGCGGTTGGCGGCTTCCGTACCGGCTACGGACTGGAAAAGAAGATCGACGGGGGCTCCGTGCTTTAATGCCGCGAGTTGCGTGGCGATATGCGCGAGGCAGCAGGTCTGCGTGGGAATTTCGTAGGCGTCCACGAGGCGATGCAACGCCGCTAGAATCGCGCCGACTGTTTCCACCGAGTCGGTGGCCGGATTTACGCCGATGACCGCGTCGCCGCAGCCGTACAGGAGGCCTTCAAAGGCAGCCAGTAAGATGCCGCCGATATCGTCGGCGGGGTGATTGGGTTGCGCGCGGATGCCCAGCACTCCTCGTTCTCCCATGGTATTGCGGCAGCGGGTTACGTTGCGAATCTTGGCTGAAGCCAGCACCAGATCTTTGTTGCTCATCAGCTTGGTTACGGCGGCGGCAATTTCGGGGATGATGGCCCGCTGCAGGGGCTTGAGTTGAGCTTCTGTCGTCGCGTCGTCCAGGAGGAATTCGCGAAACTCGCCGACGGTCATGCTTCGGACGGCGCCGAAAGCTTCTTGGTCGAAGGTGTCGAGAATGAGACGGGTGACATCGTCGTCGGAAGGATCGATCAGGGGGCGGCGGACGATTTCCTCGAGCGTTGTGTCGGCGAGCTTGCGTTTGGCGGCAACTCGCTCGCGTTCCGATCTCGCGGCGATGCCGGCCAACTGGTCGCCGGACTTCTCCTCGTTAGCCTTGGCGAACAGTTCGCGGAGATCGGAGAAGTCGAAGCGCTCGATCATACGAGGATGCCCATGGGTACCCGGTTGGAGACACCAATGTTACCGAAAAAGCCGCGGGCGAGGGGTCGGTGGTGCAAGTCCAGTGCGCCAAAAACCAGCTCGTAAAGGCGCATTCATAAGACGGGGCTTTTGGTATGCCTGAAGGCATACCCTGATACAAATCGCATTGCTAGCGCCAGTTGCGCTGCAGACCATCGGATGAAGACACTACCAGAGGCTCGCGATGGGCCTTGGTGGCGTGATCGTTGATTGCGCTTGCGGCCTGGGTGCGGAGGTTGCCGGCCTTGGCATCGAAATCGAGCGTGCTGACGCTGTGGCTGCAGCGAGTGCAAGTGAACTTCATGCCGCCTTTGATGCGCTCGATTCGATAGGCTTTCACTGCTTGAATTGTAGTCCTCTGCGGCCGAGGCGAGTCACGCGATGGTGGGGCGGCGAAGGTAACAGGCGCGAGTCGGGGATGGCGGTTAGGGCCAGCAAATCCCGATGCGGGTGGAGCTTGGGAGGCAGGGGTTCTTCGACTGCGCTCAAGATGACATAAGTGACTTTACTTTGCCAGGCGGTTGTACTTCTCACGGGCCTCGCGCAGGCAGTCCGGGGCAGGTTAAGATCCTTCCCTTGAATTCCTTGCAGACATGTCGGCGCCGCCGCCGCCCGCATCATAGGTCTTGAGATCGGCTGCAGTATAAGCCATCGAGCCGTTGGTTTAGAATCCTGCCTGGGAAAGGGTTCTCGTTCAAGAAGGCTTTGGTGGATGAGGTCGGGGAGACGACATGGAAAACTGGAAGCGGGCAGTGATTGCGGGATCGGCGGGCGTGGCGACCATGTTGCTGCTGAAAGGGAAACGTCCGGTGGCGGTGCTGGTGGGCGGCTTGGGATTGGCGGTGCTAGCGTCGGAGTATCCCGATCAGTTCGGCAAGATTCGCGAGGAACTGCCATCGTACGTACGGCAGGGTACGCGGTTTCTGGATCTGGCGATGAATCTTGGGAGCAAGATCGAAGAGTTGGCGGAAAAGCGCGCCGCGCGGGCGTTTGAAGAGTTGGGAGAATACTGAGGCTGCGGGGTCAAAATGCAGAGGTTCTCCGCTTCGCTCAGAATGACTACTGGGATTAATTCGGCATCACTCGATGCCGAGTTGTTTGCGGGCTTCGGGACTCAGGCGTTCGGGAGTCCACGCGGGTTCCCAGATCACGTTGACGTTGGCGTTGCGGACGCCGGGGAGTTGCTCGACGCGGGACTTGACTTGGGCGCTGATGTTGACGTGTTCGGGGCAGCCCTGGGCGGTGAGAGTCATGTCGACGGTGACGTCCTGCTGGCCCTCCGGCAGGTCGTCGAAGCGAATGTCATAGATCAGGCCTAGATCTACGATGTTTACCGGAATTTCGGGGTCGTAGCATTGCTTGAGAGCGTTCAGAACGTCATCCTGGGCTATGGGCATGAATTTCCTTTGCGGCTCGTTTGATCTTCCAGAATATGGGACCGAGTTCGCTTGCCTATATTCTATAGGGAATCCAAGGTTGCTGTGACCACAGGCAGATGCCGAGCTTCGCTCGGCTGGATAGCCGGGGGCGGCTGTCCCTACGCTGGGGCCGTTTATTAGACATGGCTTTCGATCCGGAGTTCCAGAAAAAGCTGCAGATCTTTCTGGTGGCTGCCATTGTGCTGGCGGGCGGACGCGCGGCTTACATCGTGTACGAACGGCGCGAGGCGATGAAAGAAGACGCCAAGCCCAAGCAGGAAGCGGCGCTGAAGCCGGACTACTACGTTACGCCCAAAAAGTTGCGGGCTTACGATCTGAAGACAGCGCGGCAGTTGACGGAACAGCCGGTGTGGGTGAAGTTCGGATACCAGCTAACGTACTATCCGTACGATCGGCAGCGCCGCAAGACGGATTTCGTGCATGAGGCGGGAATGCTGCTGTCTTTGCAGAAGCTCGCGATTCAGGATGTGGCGACCGATGTTTCTCCGCGCGCTCCTGACAATAAGCAAGTCATGGCAGTTTTTTTACTGGATGGCAGGAGTTATGCGGTTGCCATCGGTGCGGAGAAAGGAAGCGACTTCAAGAGTTACATTGACGAGATTTTCTTCATCGAGGATCCGCACCATCTGTACAAGCACTGGCCCGCGGATGTCTGGCAGAAGATTGATGCCCATGAAGTGCAGGCGGGCATGAACGAGCTACAGGCCAGCTTCGCGATTGGGCTGGGGATTCCGGAGGGTTCGGGCGATTACGGATATCGAACTCTGCATTATGCAAATGGCGGAAAGCCGATGGTGGTCACCTTCCAAAACGACAAGGCGGTTGAGATCAAGCCGGGCTCGTAGGCTACAATGCGGGTCATGAAACGCGCGCTGGGCTGGGTTATCACTTCGCTTCTCCTGTGCTTCTTCAATTTGCCGTTATCCGCTTTTGCTACACCTCGTACTCTGCGCGTCGACTATTACCACATGGGAAACTCGCGCGAAGAATGGTTCAGTATGGATCGCGTGGTGCTGGAGCCGCTGGAGTGGCCGGGAAATTTGAACAAGGCCATCGACGAGAGTCAGCTGGGGAACTACATGTTTGAAGTGCGCGCCAAAGCGAGCGGGTTGTTGCTGTACTCGCGTGGATTCAATTCTGTGTTCGGAGAGTGGAAGACGACGGAAGAAGCGCTCCACGCGAACCGGACATTTTCGGAGTCACTGCGCTTTCCGAGTCCTGACGCGACGGTGGAGGTGTCGCTGAAGGAGCGTGGGGAGAGCGGTTCCAGCGAAGTCTGGAAGGAAGTATGGAAGACGGTGGTCGATCCGAAAGACAAGTTTGTCGACCGGTCGCGCCCACCATCGCCGGGGGCGTTAATCGAGTTGCAGAAGATGGGCGATCCGGCGGCTAAGGTGGACTTGCTGGTCCTGGGCGATGGTTATGCACTGGCGGAACGCGGGAAGTTTGAGAAAGACGCGCGGCGATTCATGGACGCGCTGTTTTCGACATCGCCATTTCGCGAGCACCGGAAAGACTTCAATGTGTGGGGGCTGTGTCCGGCGGCGGAAGAGTCAGGCGTGTCGCGGCCTTCGAGCGGAATTTATCGGCGGTCGCCGGTGGGGGCGGCGTATGACACGTTCGGAACCGAGCGCTATGTGTTGACCACGGAGAACCGGGCGCTGCGGGATGTGGCGTCGTTCGCGCCGTATGAGTTCATCGAAATTCTGGTGAACGGCCAGACTTACGGTGGCGGCGGAATTTTCAATCAGTATGCCACGGTGGCGATCGACAACTTGTGGGCGGCCTATGTGGGCGTTCATGAGTTTGGACACCAGTTCGCCGGGCTGGCGGATGAGTACTATACGTCGGATGTGGCGTATCTGCCGCCGGAAAAAAAGACGGAGCCTTGGGAGCCGAATGTGACCGCATTGCTTGATCCGGCGAATTTGAAGTGGAAGGATCTGGTTGCGGCGGGGACGCCGGTTCCGACGCCGTGGGATAAAGACGATTTCGATCGCTTTGAGCGGGACATCCAGCGTCAGCGCAAAGAACTGCGCGCGGCGGGGAAGCCTGAGGCGGAGATGGATGAACTCTTCCGCAAAGAGCGCGAGAAGGAGGACGCGATGTTCGGTTCGCAGAAGTTCGCGGGGAAGGTGGGGGCGTTCGAGGGCGCGAACTACGAGGCCAAGGGATATTACCGTCCGGAGGTGGACTGCATCATGTTCACGCGGCACATGGCCTTTTGCGCGGTTTGCCGGCGGGCGATTGAGCGGGTGATTGGGATGTATGCGGGGTAGGGCGGCGTCACCGCCGAGACGCAGAGGGCGTAGCGAACGACGGGGGCTTGGGCGCAGTGCCACAATACCTAGAACTGATTTCATAAATGCCTCAGCACAATGATGAGGCAGGCTAAATGAACGAACCCTTGATAGACAGAAAAAATGCGGTCATAGCGCACCTGCACGCGGCGAAAATTCTGCAGCCAGGAGATGGTACGTTCGACTTTCCAGCGGCGACGGTAGCGGCGCAACTTGCGTCGGTCCTGGTGGCGTCGCAAAACGCTGTTGCAGCGATAGGGAACAATGACGTCGAGGTTCCGTCGCCCCAAGCGCTCGCGCAAAGGGTCGCTATCGTACCCTTTGTCGGCGACCACCCGCTTGGGTTTGGTGCGGGGCCGACCCCGCCCCAGGCGGGGAACGCGGATCAGCGCCAGCGCGCTTTCCGCGAACTTGTGTTCCGAGGGCTTGGCGTTCGCCAGTTGAACTCCCAGAGGAATGCCGCCGTCGTCGAACACCACCACGCACTTTGTGCCCTTGCCGCGCATGGTTTTGCCCACTTCAGCGCCCCCTTTTTCGCCACGATGAAAGTGGCATCGAGAAAGGCTTCGTTCCAGTCCAACAGTTGTCGCCGATCCATGTCGGCTAGTAACTGCTGCCAGGCACGCAGCCATACCCCGCGCTCTTCCCAGTTCCGCAACCGACGCCAACACGTCGATCCGCTGGGATATTCTTCCGGCAGATTTCGCCAACGGGCGCCCGTCCGCAGCACCCACAGAATACCTTCCACACAGGCCCGATGGCTGGTCCAAGGTCTTCCCCGGCCATCGCTGCGTCGCTTCGGTGCCGGGAAAAATGGTTCGATTCGTTTCCACTGCTGGCTGGTCAGCATATGCCAACAGCCAACAACAACGCGGCTCCGCAACATAAGTCCACAACTTGAGGCGGAACCTATTTATGAAACCAGTTCTAGGTCCTTCGCTTCGCTCAGGATGACAGGCCTAATTTATGGCAAAAATTCCGACGGATCGGCCGAAAGCGACTTTGCGTTTGCCATCTGCAGATACTTGCGAATCCGCCCTTGCGCCGCAACTTCGGCGGCTGGCGGCGAGCCTGGCTCGCGGCGCTGGCTGAGAAAGTGGCGAGCCAGCACGGCTTCCATCAGATCGGCACGGAAGCGGCCGTCTTCAAACGCCTCAAAGCAGACTTTTTGCAGCGCATCCTTGAGCCTGCGATCTGGAGCGTTGCGGGCCAGGCTGAGCTGTCCCTGAATTCGCGCCACAGCCCGCTCGACGACGCGGGCCAGTTCAGCGCCGAATTCGGGCGCGCGCCCCTCGCGCAGCCGCTGTTGCGCCTTGGCGGCGGAAAACCAGGTGGGATTTCGATTCGACTCCTGCGGCGCTTCCCGCCGGGTCACTTCGCAAAGATGCGCTCCCACGGCCAGGTCCGGTTGGGACAATCGGGGACCCGACCGCTCCTTCGCAATTGCAGTGTCGGCCGTGGGCCGGAAGTAGTGCGTGAAGCAGACTCTTTCCATCCGCCCATGCACGCCCGCCTCTTCAAAAGCTTCGAGGGCGGCGGACTGCGCCTGGGTAAGTCCGGGTTCGACTCCGCCTTTTGGGAAAATCCAACGTCCGCCGCGGGTCTGGACCAGCAGAAACTCGATGCCGCGCCGGCCCCTGCGGTAGCAAACGGCGGCGACCTGCCGGCGTCTTTTCGAGGGCCGCGACCGCTGCAAGCGCTTTGCCGATGGTTCAACAGTCATGACAGTAGAGTGCGCGATGGGATCCTCTCCTGCCTAGAGCAAACCTTGGTTCGTCTGCAGGTCCAGCTCGCGGGCAGGAATCCTTCTACATACTTGTGCCAACCGCAGCCCCTTGGAGAAAGTAGTTGTATTTTAGCGGCCAAAATTGGCCGACGCGCCGACGATGGATTCGTAGCAGCGCAGCAGGGTCACAGTCTGCGCAACTCGGGACTCGTATCAGGGCATCGCTTTAGCGATGCCGATGTTCGTGACATCACACGCCCCTTTAGGGGCTGCGCAACGTTGCCACCGGAGACGGATTTTTGGAAAGCTTGTATTGCCTGCGCTGTAACCGGGAACTCGAGGCGGGACAAAAATCCGTCGCGGTCTATCTGTTCGCGCAGACTGTCGGAGTCAGGCCGCGCCAGAAATCCTCGGCGCAACGCATCTGCTTCTGCCCACAGTGCTCGGTCTCGCTCGCCATGGGTCCGCCACCGGAAGGCGCACTCAACCTCGCCGCCTGGCAAATGATTCGCGAAATAGTCGGCGCCGACCCCGCCATGACCGAGGCCGCCTGGGAAAGCCTGCATGGAGTGGAAGAGGGCCTGCTTCCAGCGACTGGAACCGATGGCGGCCCTCGCCCAACGCGCGCTGGATCGTACCTCGAGTTTTGAGCCCGTCCGAGTTTTGACCTCCTCGCTCGGACTCACGGTGGTCTAGAATAGACCCCAGCATCCAAGATTGACACCGAGTGGTGAGGTGCGTAGCATCTCGTACACCGACCGTTCGGTCGGTGTGCTGCCTTCATCATGATCCAGCATCCCAGCCGGCAGACCTAATTGAGATCGATAAGGAGTTTTTTCGTGGCCACAGTTTTCTATCAAAACGATGCCAAGCCAGAAGCCCTGCAGGGCAAGACCATCGCCGTGTTCGGCTACGGCTCGCAGGGACATGCCCAGGCCCAGAACCTGCGCGACAGCGGATATGAGGTGATCATCGGCCTTGATCCCGAGCGTGGCTCGGCCCAACAGGCGCGCGCCGATGGCATGGTCGTGGTCGCTCCCGCCGAGGCCGCCAAGCGCGCCGACTGGATACAGATTCTCACGCCCGATGAGACCCAGGCCGCCTTCTACGAATCGGCCATCCGGCCGCATCTGCGCAAAGGAAAGGTGCTCGGCTTCTCGCACGGCTTCTCGATCCACTTCAAGACCATCAAACCTCCCAAAGATGTGGACGTGGTCATGATTGCGCCCAAGGGCCCCGGCCATCTGGTGCGGCGCGTGTATTCGCAGGGTGGAGGCGTGCCCGCGCTGCTGGCCATCCAGCAGGATGCCAGCGGCCGTGCCCGTGAGTACGCGCTCTGCTACGCCCACGGCATCGGATCGACGCGCGCCGGCGTGCTGCAGACCACCTTCAGAGAAGAAACTGAGAGCGATCTGTTCGGCGAACAGGCCGTGCTCTGCGGCGGCTTGACTTCGCTGATGCAGAAAGGTTTTGAGACGCTGGTGGCCGCCGGGTACGCTCCCGAGATTGCCTACTTCGAGTGCGTCCACGAAGTGAAGTTGATCGTGGACCTCATCTACGAAGGCGGATTGAGCCGGATGCGCTATTCCATTTCCAACACGGCGGAATACGGCGACTTGACCCGGGGCGAAATGGTCGTAGGAGACGAAACGCGCAAGGCCATGAAGAAGGTGTTGAAGCAAATCCAGAGCGGCAAATTCGCGAAAGAGTGGATTGAGGAAAACCAAAAGGGTGGCAAGAAGTTTGCCAAGCTGCGCGAAGCCGCCAAGCAGCACCCGGTTGAAAAAGTAGGCGAGCAGTTGCGGACCATGATGTCGTGGCTGCCGGCGGAAAAGAAGAGAACGGCCGAGCCAAAGCCTGCGCCGCCGAAAGCGGTGAATGCGTAAGGATCCGTGAACAGCCTCCGCTTAGTCGGAGAAGCGTACAGTTGCGGTGGTCGGACGGCTGTCAGGATTTTTACCCCAGACCTCTATTTGATAGTCCGTCCGCTTCTTTAACTCAAAGGTTTTCGAGCCTTGAGGGACGAGGACGACATACTCGCCGTGGCTTGGGTCGGCCACATCCGTGGAATTCGGTCCGGGCCTGAAGGTGAGCGCCGAGATTTGAGTTGCTCCCGATTTGCTCTTGATTTCCCAAATCGTCTCGTTCGTTGAACTGGCTAGGCGAACTCGATTTACTTTGGTGGGATATTCGCCGAGAGTTCGAACATCTACAACCACGCTGTCCGGAGTGGTCTTGACGTGTAGAGGTAGCCGACAACTTGCCAGCAAGCTTAACGAAAGAAGCAACGTTGAAAAAGACGCGAATCTTCTGGAAGGTGAACTCGCCATCGCTCTGTAAGTTGGATCGTGCTACGCTCCGCGCTATATTCTAATTGGCAACCTATGGACCTCAAACATCGCAGTCACTTCATCACCGATGGGCGCGACCAGGCTCCGGCGCGCGCCATGTATAAAGCCATCGGCTTCACGGACGCCGATCTTGCTAAGCCCCTCATCGCCGTCGCCAACACCTGGATCGAGACCATGCCCTGCAACTTCCACTTGCGGCGTCTCTCGGCCAAGGTGAAAGAAGGGATTCGCGCCGCCGGCGGCACGCCGATGGAGTTCAACACCATCGCCATCTCCGACGGCGAGACCATGGGCACTGAAGGGATGAAGGCGTCGCTGGTCAGCCGCGAGGTCATTGCCGACTCCATCGAACTGGTCTGCCGCGGACAGCTTTTCGACGCGGCGGTTTGCATCGTAGGTTGCGACAAGACCATCCCCGCCGCCGCTATGGCGCTGGCGCGCATGAACCTCCCCGGCCTGGTGTTTTATGGAGGCACGATTGCCGCCGGCAAGTACAAAGGCAAAGACGTCACCATTCAGGACGTATTCGAAGCCGTAGGCGCGAATGCCGCCGGCAAAATCAGCGACGCCGATTTGCTGGCGCTGGAAAATGTGGCCTGTCCCGGAGCGGGCGCCTGCGGCGGCCAGTACACCGCTAATACTATGTCCACGGTCATGGAACTGATCGGACTGTCGCCCATGGGCTTCAATGGCATTCCAGCGATGGACCCGCGCAAGGACGAAGTAGCCTTCCGCTGCGGCGATGTGGTGATGAATCTTCTGCAAAAGGGAATTAAGCCCAGCGATATTTTGACGCACGCCGCGTTTGAGAACGCGATCGCAGGCGTGGCCACGACCGGTGGCTCGACCAATGCTGTGCTTCACCTGCTGGCCATCTCGCGCGAGATGGGCCTGCCGCTCGACATTGACGATTTCCAGCGGGTCAGCGAACGCACGCCGCTGCTCGCCGATCTGAAGCCCGCCGGAAAATATGTAGCGGCTGACGTGGACGCCGCCGGCGGCATTCAGTTGATTGCCAAGCGCCTGCTCGAAGGCAAGCACGTCAATGGCGCGGCGATGACGGTAACCGGAAAAACATTTGCCGAAGAAGCCGGCGCCGCAAAAGAAACCGCCGGACAAACCGTGATCGCTCCCCTAAGCAGGCCGCTGAAGACGACCGGCGGGCTCGTCATCTTGAAAGGCAACCTGGCTCCGGGGGGTGGGGTGCTAAAAATGACCGGCCACGAACGCGCGTCGCAAACCGGTCCGGCGCGCGTCTTCGAATCCGAAGAAGCCGCGATGCAGGCCGTGACCGGCAAGCAGATCAAGCCCGGAGACGTGGTGGTGATCCGCTATGAAGGTCCGAAGGGCGGCCCGGGCATGAGAGAAATGCTGAGTGTAACCGCGGCCATCGTGGGCGAGGGTTTGGGCGAGAGCGTGGCACTGATAACCGACGGACGCTTCAGCGGCGCAACCCGCGGGCTGATGGTCGGCCACGTAGCCCCGGAAGCGGCGCTCGGTGGCCCGATAGCCGCCATCCGCGAAGGAGACCGCATCACCATCGACACCAAAGTCCGGAGGCTGGAACTCGAGATTTCCGACGCTGAAATCACACGCCGCATGGCGGAATGGAAACCCCCAGCGCCCCGCTACAAAACCGGAGTGTTCGCCAAATACGCGGCGCTGGTAAGGTCGGCGGCGGAAGGCGCAATTACCACCCCCGCCCACCATAGTCACTCCAAGCCCTAGTGTCGTGTCCCGGGAATACGCGAAAGTGTGCAGGCATATTTTATGCAGCGCGTAGAGTTGAACTCTGCGAACGAAATGCCTAGGTCCTGCGCTTCGCTCAGGATGACGGGGATGTTTTGTGTCGCAGATTTGCGGAGAGTGACAGCAAGCGTGCGCGAACAAATTCCACCATTTCTGGCGTCACGTAGTTCGGCGGTTGGATCGTGAATGTCGGCCGATTGATTACCGGCTTCAGGGACACTCGTTCCCAGGCTGGGTTCTTGGGATCTTCGACGGAGTGCAATAGAACCGCGTCGGCGCGGTCGAGGAACTGTTGCGCCGAGGCTTTGAAGTCGGCGGTCTGTGGATCGAGCACGGTCAAGTAGAGATCAGGCTTCAGAAAACGCAGGATGCTGTTGGATTCGATAATGGCGTTTTCTGTGGTGGCTAGAATCTTGCGGATGCGGGGCATGGCTTCCGCCAGGCGGCCCTGTTCGGTGCGGATCCACCAGGAATGATCGGCTCCGGCTACCAGGAAGCGCGAGGTGTCGGATGCGCCGTCGCGATTCTTCTCTTCCGATACAGCCCAGGAGTGGTCGGCGGTGACGCAGTCGCAGGCTTCGCCATTGGCGGAGCAGACGCCGTGTCCGTATTGCGTTATTTTTAGAGCAGTCCAATGGAAGCCGGGCAGAGCGGCGATGAGACCGGCAACGACGCTGGTTTTGCCGATGCTGCGGGAGTGTCCGCCGATGACGAGGATGGGCATGAAGGCAGTTCTCGGTTCTCAGTTCTCGGTTCTCAGTTCTCAGTTCTCAGTTCTCAGTTCTCAGTTCTCAGTTCTCAGTTCTCAGTTCTCAGTTTCTGCTTTAGATGCGGTTTGCTTCGTTCAACAGGTTGCGCTTCTGACATCAGCGGTCTTTCTTGGCCGACCTTGATAGAAACGCCAATTCCTTAAAATACTCTCTCACCGGACGGGCCGGGGTTCCCCAGAAGACTACGCCTTTGCCGCGCAGCACTTTTTTAGGCAGGATGCCACACTGGCCGCCTAGCATGGCTCCGGCTTCCACGCGGGCGTGATCGCCTATGCCTACTTGTCCGCCCATGATTACGTTGTCTTCTATGGTGACGCTGCCGGAGAGGCCGGTTTGCGCGGCGATCACAACATTTTCTCCGATTTGACAGTTGTGGCCGATGTGGACGAGGTTGTCGATTTTGGCGCCACGGCGAATGCGGGTTTCGTCGAGCGCGCCGCGGTCGATGGTCGAGTTGGCGCCGACGTCGACATCGTCTTCGATGATCAGGCGTCCGATTTGGGGAGATTGCTCGTAGCGTCCGGTTTGAGAATCGCGGACGTAGCCGAATCCGTCGCTGCCGAGGACGGCGCCCGCCAGCACGATGACGCGGTCGCCGAGAGTCGTGCCCGGGTAGATAGTAACGTTCGCATCGAGGCGGCAGTAGCTTCCGATGGCTGCGTTATCGCCAATGACCGAGCCGCAGCCAATCGTTGTTTCAGCGCCGACCTTCACGTGTTCTCCGAGAATGGCGCGGGCACCGATGGCTACGTTCTTGCCGATCTCGGCGGAATCGGGAACGATGGCGGTGGGATGAACGGAGCCCTTAGGCTCAGGTCCGGCCAGCAACCGCGCTGCTCGGGTGAAAGTGAGGCGGGGCTGAGGAGAAATCAGGATGGGTTTGGACTCGGCATTGATGGCGAGGTCTCCCGCAATGATCGCGGCGGCGGCGGACTGGAGCGCGGCGTCGAGATACTCGCCGTCTTCCACAAACACCAGACTCTCGCCGGTCGCCGATTGCAGGCTGGAGACGCCGGTCACGGTGATGGCGCCGTTTCCGTGGAGACGGCAGCCGAGGTTCTCGGCCAGATCGCGCAGGGTTCGCTTCATGGCCTTCTATTGTCGCTTTCCGGGGCGGGTATGCACAACGCGGGATGGTAGCTGGCGCGGATACTCCCATACCTGGACGCGGCAACTGCTGAGCGTTGCTCGGCTTGGACAGCCGAGGGCGGCTGTCCCTACGCGTACAGCGGAGGCTGGCCTGGGGGGCGGGTTTTCCATCTACGGTGCACCCAGAGCCACTGGTCGGGATAGCGGCGGATGACGTCTTCTATGACTTTGGTGAATTTTGCGGTGTTGGCTACTATGTCGGCCTCGTTGTCGGCGGTGCGAATCAATTCTACGGCGGGATCGAAGCGCAGAATGTATTTACGGAGGTTGGCATCCCACACGGTAAAGCCTGGGACTACGGCGGCATCGGTGCGCAGGGCAATGCGAGCCAGGCCGCTGGCAGTGCAGGCGGGGATGCCGAAGAAATCGACGAACACACCCTGCGGCGGGGTCATGTTGGTGTCCATGAGGATGCCGACTGTTTCTCCCGCGCGCATAGCAGCGAGCAGGCCACGGACGAAATCGTCTTTGTCGACGGTGCGGTTGCCGTGCATGGTGCGGTAGCGCTGGAGCAGCGCATCGATGTAGGGATTGTCGAGGGAGCGCATGACGATGGACAGCGGATGCCCATTGAGAGAATGCGCGAAAGCGGAGAGTTCCCATGCTCCCAAGTGTCCCGTGAGAAACAGGACGCCCTTGCCGCGGGCGTAGGCGCGCTCGAAGTTTTCAAAACCGTCATAGACGACTACTCGCGAGACACTCTCGGGGGTGTAGCGGGGGAAGAGGCAGACTTCGGCGAGTTGGCGTCCGAGGGAGATGAATTCTCCGCGAAGCAAGCGGCGGCGTTGGCGGGGCGGCATTTCGGGGAAGGCGAGAGTCAGGTTGCGCTGGCCGACACGGCGCAGGCGTCCGTGAACGGCATAGACGGATAACCCGAGCGTGATCCCGATGGCGCGGGCGAGGGGACGGGGGAGAATACCCAGGAGTTTAATCCAGGGCCAGACTAGGGCGTATTCGAGGCGTTCGCGCACGGTGGGCAGTTTTCAGTTCCCGGCTCTCAGTAAGGCCGCGGCGGCATTTTACTGAGAACTGATAACCGGGAACTGAGAACTCTTTTACTTTGCTGCCTGCTGGGCCCACTTGGCTAGCGTGCTCAGGAAGGGGTAGGCGGTTTTGGGAGCTTCAATTTCTCCCTTGAGCGAGGTTTTGAAGGGCACCATGCGGCCGTAGAATTCGCGGGTGCTGTCTTTGTCCTGCTTGATGACGGCGCCGTTGAGTTCGAGTCCGGCAAAGAGGCCGCGGGAGCGGGAATAGGTCAGGACCTCCGCCCGCATCTTCCAATCGGTATCGGCGGCGGCGTGGCGTCCCACCGGACCGGCGGCGGCGCTGGCGTCTCCGCCGAGCTTGAATTTACTGTTGAGCAGGTTGTCCATGCCGTTCTTGTTCATGATCAGCATGATGACGTCGGTTGCCTGCCCGCCGATCTGCAGGCCGAAACTGCCGCCGCCGATGGTGAAGAAAGCGGGCGCGCTCCAGCCTTTCTCGGTGCGGCAACTGGCTACGCCTTTGCCATAACGGCCGCCGAAGACGAAGCCTCCGTTGAGCAGCGACGGGACGACGGCCACACATTCGGCCGAACCGAGTATTTCTTCCGGGATGCGCTGGTCGGGGGCGGCCTGGATTTCGTCGAGCACGGTTCCGGCGGCTTCGACCCGGCCGCGAGCCTTGGTTTTGGTGTCCTCATCATTATCACTGGCCTTAGCGTCTTCGCCGGTATTGGCGAAAAGAAGGGTGGTTTGGAAACAGGTCAGAAAACAAACGAGCAGCAGCAGAACGAGGGTATTTCGCATCATGCCTCACTGGGAGATGGGAGTATGGATTCTGTTGTTCTTAATTCTATTCGATGCGGGGCGCGGAGTGGGGGATAGCCGGGGATTGATCAGGGTGAGTCAGGGCTTAAGGCAAAAAATGCGGGGTTGAAAACGGCGACCCTAATCTCCGCTTCCAACCCCGTCTCCCAGGTTCTGTGGTAGGTGAGGCGAGTATGCGGCAGGTGGGGGGAGGGGACAAGATTACGAGGGTCACTGTACTTTGGTAACCAAGAATATTTGGGCGGGGGTGTTGATGAGATGGGGGTGATTTTATCAACAACGAATCCGCGAATTAGTTGGTCAACGCTTTGGCAGCACTCTTGTCGGCGTGAGCCGCCGACAGGGCGTGGGCGGAGACAGTGGGACCGGCCCGTCACAGCTTAACTCGCAGGTTGCGGGCGAGCTGTGCTCGCCTGGACACCGCGAGGGGCGGCCCTACGTCAAAATCCAGAACCTACTTCGCCGTCACCAGCGAATGCGTAATCGCGTGCACGGACAGTGCGATGCGATTCTGCACGCCGACTTTGCGCATTAGTTTTGCGACGTGAGCCTTCACGGTGCGCTCTTCGATGCCGAGGGCTGAGCCGATTTCTTTGTTGGAGCGGCCGGCCACAAGCATTTCGAGGACTTCTTTTTCGCGGTCGGTGAAGGTGATTCGGCCGGCGGGGAAGATTCGTCCTGGGGATGCGCTTACTCGTTCGATGAAGGTTGAGAGCACGCGGCGCGGAGCCCACACTGAACCCTGATTCACGATGCGGAGGGCCTGGATGAACTCGGCCGGAGAGGCAGCCTCGTCCACGTAGCCTTTGGCGCCGGCGGCTATGGCTTTTAAGATGCTTTCTTCGTCCATGCCGGAGCCGGTCACGATGATGCGCAGGTCGGGACGGATGGCTTTCATGCTGGCCATGATGTCGTACAGGTTCTGGCCTCCGCGATTGCCTAGCAACACTAGATCGATGCCTTGCAGCTGGCCGAGATCGGCGAGTGAAGCGGAGACTAACTCCAAATCAGGTTCGGTATCAAAGAGGGCCCGGAATCCTACGAACCGCAGCGGATCGCTCTCCACTACGGCGACACGTATCAGCGGCTTTCTGGCAACGGCAGCTTTCATTAAGGTTTCCCTGTTAGGATTGCATCCTGTTCAAGCTTGCCTGATCCGGCACGGAATTGAAACGATTGCTAGGCGTGACAAATTACGGGGGTAACTGACAAAATCAGGCACTCTGAGGAGGGTTTCGCGGTGAACCGAGATCGGATGCAGAGGTACGGTGCGGCGATTCTGGCGGTGGGCATGATGGGCGTGGGGCTGGTGGGCGCGCAGGCGCAGGCTTGGGCGCAATCTGCGGCTGCAACTTCGGCGCCTTATAAGCCGCAGTTTCCGGGCGACCCGGCTCGTTCGGACTCGGAAGCGCAGGCGCTGGGCTATATGCGGGTGGTGCTGCGAGCGGAGAACACATTCAAGAAACGCCACGGCAAGTATGCGGAGTCGCTGGAGTCGCTGGCGGGCACCGGCTCCTTCACCAAGCGCATGGCGCACACTACCGACCGCGGGGATTACAGGGCCAGTTTTCGACCCCATCATGATCGTCCAAATCACGCCGGTCCGAATCACGACGGCTTCGTGCTTACCATGACTCCCAAGCAACTGGACAGCGAGCACCGATCGTTCTACTCGGAGGAGGATGGGGCCATCCACGCGGACGATCAGAAGCCGGCGGATTTGGATTCGCCGAAGGTTCGGTGACCTGGTGCAATGTGCTCGCGGGCGTACCTCGCCCGCGTCCATTGAGTCCCACAGCGGGTAATGTTATTCGGAGCTGTCGCCGTCCGGGGTGGGTGGTCCGTCACTACGATAGCCGTCGTCGCGGTCGGGACGATTCGGTCCGGGCTGGACGGTTTGAATCTGATCGGCGATACGGCGAATCGGCATGGGGTCGGCGTCGGCGCGAAGCCGCAATTCCTCGCAAATGCCTTCCCGTTCGTGCGCGCCATAATCCTTTTCGAAGCGCGTCAGGGCCTCGGTCAGAATGTCGTGATGGTGCACGTTCTCCAGACCAGGCTCGCGCGTAATCTTCAACCACAAACGATGGAGCAGCACGACATCCTCGTTCTTCATGGTGGGGGTGTGGGGTCCGATGCGGAAGGTGTCGACGTTGCCATTGGGCGCGACGATCTGCAGCAAGAACTGCCGTTTGGGCTCCGGTATGGCTTCCCAGGCGCTGCCCAGGTTGAAGGCCTGCTCGGCGGTGGTCATCTTGCTGGAGACGCCGGCGACGACAGCGGAGGACTCGAGATTGTGGGCGGTCTGGGCGATGGCCGACCAGGGGTCGCGAGCCGGGACCACCAGTAGCGAGATTTTCTTGCCGAAGCTTTCGGCGACGGAGACGGCGCGGGTAAACAGGGTCTGCTCGTATTCGCTGAAGACCTGCTCGGTAGAAAGACCGTAAGCTGCGGTCCCGTATTGGCTGATGCGGGCGCTCATGACGACCACGTCCTGCTCTCGCGGGTTGGTGCGGTCGAGCACCCATTTGAGGTGATTGAGTGTGTTGTAGTCGCGGACCGGGATGAGCACGTTGCCGGCGCGGATGCCGACGGTTTCACGCTCGACGCTCTCCGCCTGCTGTAACTGGAACTGCTCCTTCATCTGCGCCAGGGAGTGGGCGTGTTTGCGGCGGTTCACTTTTTCGGAGAAGGTGAAAATCGCGAAGAAGACAATCGAAAAAATCAGGCCGCTGACGGTGGCTACCGACTTGGTGAAAAGATTCACGATGGCGGTGGAGAGCAGAACCATCCCGACCGAGGCCAGTCCGATGGGGATCTCGACGCCAAACAGGTGGAGATTGGGCGGCACTTTCCAGTTGCGTACTCCCTTATAGCGGTAGCGCAGTACCAGCATGGAAATGGTCTTGAAGACGAAACTCCAGACCACGCCGAAGGCATAGGCCTCGCCGAGCGTGTAGATGTTTCCCCAACTGACGATGATGGTGAAAAGCTGCAATCCAACGATGAGGTTGATGATGCGGTAGGTGGTGCCGTAGCGCTTGTGCGGACGGCGGAACCAGTCGGCGAGCACGCCGTCTTCGGAGACGCGGTTGAGGACGCCATTCGATCCGACGATGGCGGTGTTTACCGCGCCCGACAGAATCAGAAATCCGACAACGACGACGAACGCGCGGAAGGCCAGGCGCAGAACCTGGGGGCCGACCATGTTCATGGCGAGTCCGGCGATCAAGTTGTCGCTGTACACCTTCATGCGGACGTTGTCGGGGATCAGCATGACCGCCAGCAAAGAGACCAGGCCGGTGAAGACGAAGCTGTAAACGCCGATGACGATGGCGGTGCGCTTCAAATTCTTCAGCTTCGGGTGGGCGAGTTCGCGATAGACCTGAGCGAGCGATTCTTCGCCGCTCATCGCCAAGACCGAGTGACCGAAGCCGATGATGAGTCCGAGAATGCCGAACATGTGCGGCAGTTTGCTGTGCTTCCAGAAGCCGAGCGATTCGTCGGTGTAATGGATGTTGGCGAGGGTGGGGAACGGCGGCAGGTGACCGCCGACCTTGAGCAGAGTGAAAAAAGACCAGCCCAACAGCATCACGACCATGACGGTCGTGATCTGCATCACCCAGAGTGCCTTTTCGCTGGACTCCTCGATGCCTTTGATGTTTTGCCACCAGAAGTAAAGCGTGACCGCCACGGCGAACACGACCGCCGTGGCGTTTTCGCCGACCTGCGGCGTGCCGTGGAAGATGCGATGGATGGCGGCGGGGACCCAGCCGTGAGCGTCGGCAATCGCGATGGTGTCATTGATCAGGCCGGCGATGTACTGTCCCGCGGAAACGCCGGAAACCGGCCCGGTCAATATGTAATCGAACATCAGGGCGGAGACGCTGAGCTTGGCGAGAGTGCCGCCGAGCGCTTCTTTGACGACACGATAGACGCCGCCGCGCACGAACATCGAGCAGCTTTCCACGTAGACAGCGCGCACCGCGAAGGCGAACAGCATGACGCCCAGAACGAACCATGGGGCGCTTTTGCCGATGGCTTGTTCGGCAATGCCTCCGGCGTAGAAGGCGGAAGAACCGAGGTCGTTGAGGATGACGGCGGCGGCTCTCCAGTAGGAGATGAAGGTGAGCATCACCGAGGTCGCAACTACAATGCGAACTCGGTTGTTCCCGGTGGGTGCGTTGGAGGTTGACGACATGCAGCGGGTGCCCTAGTGGCTGTTTTCGTCCTTCCTGTCCAATAGGGTTCCGACGTCTTCGTAGCCCGTCAGCAGAAGCACGATTACGGACCCAGCCCACCCCGCGACAAACATGAATTCCAGAATCTTTACCAGCAGCACGCTGAGACTCATAATCTGGCTATGGTATCTGATTGACGCGGAATTCGGCGCTGGATTTGTTGGGTGGGGCAGTGGCGCGACCGTGGGTTCGGCCGCCGTGTGCGGTTTGCTATCCTGAGGCGTGCTCAAAATCCAGCGCAGCGCGTGGGGACTTGTCCTGTTGTCGGCCGCTCTACAGATTGTGATCTTCCCGTTGCCGGGACTCTATGGACTGGCTTGGGTGGCAGTGGCGCCCTTGCTGGTGGCGCTTCTCCGCGCGCGCGCTCCTGAAACTCTGCATTTGGATCTGGAGGGCCAGGAACGTTTGTTGCCAGCCGCGCCTTGGCAGGGGTTCGTATTGGGCTACGCGTGCGGGATTCTCTGGTTTGCCGGGACGTGCTACTGGATCTTCGGTGTCATGCACCGCTACGGCGATATGCCGGTTCCGGTGGCCGCGCTGACGCTGCTTCTGTTCTGCATGTATGTCGGGCTCTATCACGGCATGTTCGGGTTCTTGCTCGCCTTGGCCGCTGGGGCGAAGCAAGTTGGATCGACCAGCGCTGCATCGGGATCGAAGCCGGCAGCATCGGCAGCGTCGATCCGGCGAGCGCTCGGGGCAGCGCCGTTTCTTTGGGTCGCCGTGGAACTCGCCCGGACGCGGATTACCGCGTTTCCGTGGGAGCTTCTGGGATATTCACAGACGGGGAATTTTGCGCTTACTCGGATCACAACCCTGATTGGCGTCTATGGGCTTTCGTTTGAAGTCGTGCTGGTGAACAGTGTGTTCGCGGCGGCATTTTTGGCGTCGAAAGAGCGGCGGAAGCGGATCCTGGTGGCGGCGTGTGTGGCTGCGGTGTTCTTGCAGGCGGGGCAATTGCTTGTGCCCCCTCCGGTGGCGACCGATCGCACCGCAATTCTGGTGCAGCCAAATATTCCCATTCAAGCCGGGGAGGTGTGGACGAAGGAATATTTCCAGGAAACGCTGCGGGATTTGACGGCGATAAGTCTGCGCTTCGCCGGAGAAAAATCCGCTGGTGAAAACCCGGCGCTCGAAAAGACAGGGCACCGCGACTTGATTGTCTGGCCGGAGTCGCCTTCGCCGTTTTACACGAACGATCCTATGTTTCGGGACGCGGTGAGTGCGCTGGCGCGGCAGACAGGAACCTGGATGGTGGCGGGATCCATCGGAATCACGCCCACCATGCACAGCGGCGCAGGAAGCTCTCAGATATTCAACTCGGCTGCGCTCGTCAATCCAGAGGGTTGGTGGGTTGGGCGCTACGACAAAGTGCATCTCGTGCCCTTCGGCGAATACTTGCCGTTTCCGCGGCTGTTTGCGTTTGCCGGAGGGCTGACCAAAGAAGTGGGGGAGTTTCAGCACGGCATGTCGCGCACGCCACTCGATGCCGGAGGCGAGCGTTTTGGAACGTTTATTTGCTATGAGTCGATCTTTCCCGACGAAGTGCGGCAGGGCCCGCTGCAGGGCGCGCAGGTCCTGCTGAATATCTCGAATGACGGCTGGTACGGCGACAGCGGAGCGTGGAAGCAGCACCTGCAGCAGACACAGATGCGCGCCATCGAGAATGAACGTTGGCTGCTGGCGGCGACGAATACAGGTATGACGGCGTCGATCGATCCCTACGGACGGATCGTGGCGGCGACTCCGCGCAAGGTACGCACCGCGCTGGCGGCGCCTTATGCGCTGAGTACGGTTACCACCTTCTACACCCGGCATGGCGATTGGTTCGCGTATCTGTGTGCGATAATTTCAGTGGGGGCGTTGCTGGCGCCTTTTATGTTGCCGATTCGCGAACGATGAACATTCGGTCGTCGACTAGCTGTGTGAGATAAGCCGAGTGACAAACAATGTTGGATGAACTGGAACAGCAATACACATCTCTGAAGACCAAGGTCCACGACCTGCGGGAGTATCTTTGACGCGGGTAAGCTGCGCCAGCAGTTTGCCGAAATCGAAAAGCAGGCGTCGGATCCCAATCTCTGGTCGAATCCTGAAAAATCTCAGCAGGTAATGCGGGAGCGGAAGCGCCTGGAGAGCATGTTGACGCTGGAAGGCGACTTGGCGCGCCGGACCGACGACATCGCCACCTATTTCGATCTGGCGGGTGAAGGTGAGAATGTCGCTGCCGACTTGCAGCGCGACTTGGATTCACTGCGCGAACTGGTCGATCGCGTCGAAACCGAAACGCTGCTTTCCGGGGCGAACGACGGATTGAATGCGATCGTGACCATCCATCCCGGTGCGGGTGGAACGGAGTCGCAGGACTGGGCGGAGATGCTGCTGCGCATGTATCTGCGCTGGGCGGAGCGGCAGGGGTTCAAGACCGAGATGTACGACTACCAGCCCGGCGAAGAAGCGGGCATCAAATCCGCAACATTTTCGGTGATTGGCCAGTATGCGTTCGGTTATTTGACCAGCGAGATCGGAGTGCACCGCCTGGTCCGGATTTCGCCCTTCGATCAGGCGAAGCGGCGGCATACTTCGTTTGCCAGCGTTTACGTTTCGCCGGAAATTGACGATAGCATTGAGGTTGTCATCAAGCCCGAGGACATTCGCATCGACACTTACCGCTCCAGCGGCAAAGGTGGGCAGCACGTCAATACGACCGATTCGGCGGTGCGGATCACGCATATCCCGACGGGCCTGGTAGCGAATTGCCAGAATGAGCGCTCGCAGCACAAGAACAAGGAAAAGGCGATGAGCATGCTGCGGTCGAAGATCTACGAATACGAGTTGGAGAAAAAGCGCGAGGTCACGAAGAAAATCGAGGATTCGAAACTGGATATCGATTTCGGCTCACAGATTCGGTCGTACGTGCTGCAACCTTACCGGATGATCAAGGACCACCGGACGAAGCTCGAGATCGGCGACGTGGATCGTGTGCTGGATGGCGATTTGCGGCCGTTGATGCAGGCTTACCTGCGCATGCGGCGGGGCGAAAAGAAAACTTAGCCGGGCGGCATTGTCATGCTGAGCGCGGCGAAAGTCTTTACCACAGGGGGACACAGAGGTACACGGGGGAAACCGCTAGTCTAGTCTGCGAGTCTTATGAGAGTTAGAAAGAAGATTCCGCCGAAACCGCCTGCGCTTGGCCCCCGTCTGCAGCGCGCCTTCCGCTATGCCGCAGAAAAGCACTCGGGGCAGACGCGGAAGCAGACGGCGGTGCCTTATCTGTCGCATCTGATGGCGGTGGCGTCGCTGGTGCTGGAAGCTGGGGGCGATGAGGATATGGCAATCGCGGCGCTGCTGCATGATGTGGTCGAAGATTGCGGCGGGATGGCGAGGCTGCGGGAAGTCCGCCAGCAGTTTGGTCCGCGAGTGGCGAAGATCGTGGAAGGCTGCACGGACAGCTTCGTCGAGCCAAAGCCGGAGTGGCTGAAGCGAAAGAAAGAATATCTGCGGGAAGTGAAGCACGCCGACGCCGAGACACGGCTGGTTTCGGCGTCCGACAAACTCCATAACGTCCGCACAATTCTGGCGGATTACCGGCGCGATGGCGATGCCATCTGGAAGCGGTTTACGGGGAAGAGGGAAGGCACGCTCTGGTACTATCGCGCCTTGAGCGACGAATACCGGCGAAGAAAGCCGAACCGGATAACGCGTGAACTGGAGATTGCCGTCACCGAATTGGAATCGGCGGTGGGAAGGGAATCAGGTTCCGCAAAGAAGAATGCCGCGGCAAATTTCGGGAGATGATCATCGATGCCCCGACTGCTTGATCTGATCCGCAATTCGGAGATTCCGTTCAACCTGATGCACTCGGCGGCGCGCGGCTCGCTGGCGGTTCCGCCCGAGGAGATGATTGAGATCCTCGTATATCTGGCCCTCCATCATAAGTTGTTTGGCGAGCAGGCGCGCCTGACGCTGGCTGGTTGGGACGAAAAAGCCAGCCTGGCGGCGGCTGCCGACCCTAATACCAGCGCCGAGGTGTTGGGATATTTCATATCCCGGGAAAATTTGCGGCCCGTGTTGCTGCCGGCATTGGCGGAGAATCCGTCGGTGAGCGAGGAGGCAGTGGCCGAACTTGCGGTAGCAGGGCCCCGGTCGGCAATCGAAGCCTTGCTGACGAGCGAGCGCGTGCTGAACTCTCCGCGGCTTTTGCACGCCCTGGAGTCGAATGTCAAACTGCGCCCGAAGGAACTCGCCGAAGTCGGCAAGAGGCTGGCCGCGTTGGGAGGGGCTCCACTGGTGCCGCCGCCCGCGTCCGAGGTGGACGCAGCCGACGTAGAGGCGTCTGAAGAAGCTCTCGACGGTACGGTGGCGCAATACCTGCTGGAACACGCGGCGGAACTGGAAGCCGAAAAAGACAAACCATTTCGGCCGATTGGAATGGAGCACGAAGATCTGCTGGCGGAGGCGGCGGGCGCAGTTGAGGCGCAGGCCGGTGCCGGCAACAGCGGCACGAACGCGGAAGCGCCAAAGAGCGCAGCGGAGAGATCGACGGCTGCGGCCGCGGCCCATGCCAGGAAACATCCACCCAGTGGACACGAGGAAAGACGCGACAGCGCCCTGCAGAGAATCAGCAAACTCGATATCAAAAGCCGGATCTCACTGGCGATGCGCGGCAGCAAGGAGGACCGGTCGATCCTGATTCGCGATTCGACGAAGCTCGTGGCAGCGGCGGTGCTGGACTCACCCAAAGTCTCTGAGACCGAGGTCGAGGGTTTTGCCACGCAGAAGAACGTCCTGGATTCGGTGCTGCGAGCTATTCCGCTGAAGCGCAGGTTTGCGAAGAACTACAGCATCGTGCGGAACCTGGTCTACAATCCGCGCACGCCGATCGATGCCTCGTTGCCCTTGGTGAAGGGCCTGCTGGTTCACGACTTGAAGAATCTGATGGAGAACAAAGAGGTTTCTGACACCATCCGCAAAACGGCGCTGCGCTTGTACCGGCAGAGGCTGGACAAGAAGGGCTGATAGGGAGGCCGGCGAGTGCAGCAATCCGATCCCATTTACGATCTGCTAGCTCGGGCAAAGACGATTGCTGTGGTGGGATTGTCGGAGAGCCCGATGCGGGCGAGCCACGGAGTTTCAGCCTACCTGCAGGCCGCCGGATACAAAATTGTCCCGGTGAATCCGGAGATCGGAGAGGCGCTGGGCGAGAAAGCGTATCCGTCGCTGCTCGAAATTCCGCTCGCAGTGGCGGAGAAGATTGATCTGGTGGATGTGTTCCGGCGGCCCGAGTACGTGGATGAAATCGTGGAGCAGGCGATCCAGTTGAAGATTCCTGCGATCTGGCTGCAGGAAGGCGTGATTAACGAAGGCGCCGCGGAGAAAGCGCGGAAGGCCGGAATCTTTGTGGTGATGGACCGCTGTGTCTTGAAAGAGCACCGGGCGCGGTTCGGGTAGCGGGACTGCACTGCACAGTAATGAGCTGGTCGGCACGTCCTATGCTTGGGTTCTCTGCAAAATTGCCAATCACCGATGAGGATCGCCAGTGGGTGGACGAGGGTTTCACGCGTTTGGAGGAGATGCTCGGCCGCCGTCGGATGCTAGAGGCGGCAGTAATACTGCCTGCTGCAGAATACTTTCCTGATCCGTATGACGAGACCCCTGCTGCGGCAGAAAAGCTCTTCTGCCGAGTTTGCGAATTCATGCAGGTAGACCGCAGTCGCATCGAGCTTGAAATTTTCCCCGACGAAACCCAAGAACTCCGCGAAATTCTACCTTCTTGGCACAGTACAAAGCGAAAATCCGCCGCCGGCCTCTATGTGCACACAATAGAGGACGGTAGTGAGGATAGGAATAGCGAAGGAAGCCGCATGGTGGTTGCCGTGAAGGGCACGCTGCTCAAGGACCCGCTTTCGCTAGTGGCGACCACTGCGCACGAACTCGGACACGTTATCCTTCTTGGCGGCGGACTGATGGAAAGAGATACGCCCGACCACGAGCCGATGACAGACTTGCTGACGGTGTACCTGGGCATGGGCATCTTCACTGCCAACTCAGCGGCGCGATTCAAGCAGTACCAGGAAGAGAGGACGGGCGGGTGGTCGATGCAAAAGCTGGGATACCTGCCGGAGGAAGTCTTCAGCTATGCTTTGGCTAGGTTGGCTGCCGAACGCGGAGAAGACAGGCCCGAATGGGCGAAGCATCTTTCCACGAATGTCCGGGCCTACTTTAAGCGGTCACAAGCGTGGCTGAACAAGAACAAGCACTGATTCGGCAAACTGTAACTGCGACGTCATTGCCCCTTCCTTCCCGCTACCAGGATCACGGTGGCATCGTCGCGTAGCCCAGTTCCATTGGTGAATTTCCTGACATCTGCAAGCAGACTATCCGGGGTAACGTCGGATGACTGCATCTGGGCGAGAAGGCGGTCCGCGCCGTAATCCTCTCCCGGTTCGGCTTCAGCCTCGGTGATTCCATCGGAATAAAACGCAATGCGCGAATGCTCGCCAAGCGTCACGGCGGACTCCGAGAATTTGCTCGCTGAAATTCCTAATGGCAAGCCGTGTTCGTGATTGATCCAGCGGTGGCCGGAAGGCTCGACCAGCAGTGGCGATAGATGGCCTGCATTTGCAATCCGCAAAACGCGGCTCGACGGGTCGAGTTCGGCGTACACCATGGTGACAAAGCGTCCGCTGGGGAAGTCTTCAACCATCATGTTATTGAGGCGCGTGAGCACCTCGGCCGGACCGGAGCCAGTCTGGGCTAGCGAGCGCAACATGCCGCGGGTGGCCGACATGAGCAGCGCCGCCGCCGTGCCTTTGCCGGAGACATCGGCCAGGACCAGGCCCCAGCGCCCATCGCGCAGGGGAATAAAGTCATACCAGTCGCCGCCGACCGAGCCCGCCGGAATCGAAAGGCCAGATACACGGAAGCCCGGGATCAGAGGCGAGGTGCGGGGCAGCAGGGCCTGCTGAATGGAGCGAGCCTCTTCGGCTTCGCGGCTCATGCGTTCGCGCTGTTCGCGTTCGTCGCCAAAGCGGCGAGCGTTGTGCACGGCGACGGCGATGTGGGTGCATAATCCCTGGAGCAAGCGCAGTTGGTCGGGGCAGAAAGCGTCGAGTTCGCAGTGCGAGGCGGTGAAAACTCCCACCAGATTGCCCTCGCGCTGCAGCGGGATGGCGACTTCGGAGCGCGTATCCGGCTCGCAAGCCAGGTAATAAGGGTCGCGACTCACGTCGGGCGCGTAGTGCATTCTGCCGGTGGCCGCGACGTGTCCCACCATTCCAGCGCCCGGTTTCAGGACGTGGCCCTTGCCGTACATGGTGCAGCCGCGACCCCCGGCCAGTACGATCTCCTGCCGTTCGGCATCCCGAAGGTACAGGTTGATCTCGACACAGCCAAGCGACGTGGCCACCTCGTCGACGATTCGTGGAACCAGTTCCTCGATGTCGAGAGTGGAGGTGATCCGCTGCGCGAACTTCTGCAGGCGCACCAGTTCTTCGAGCTTGTCCGTGGGCGCTTCCGGAGAGGGCGGACTGTAGAAACCGAAATCTGTGAGCGGGCTAGTGGACACGACAGAATCCTCCTACCGACCGATTGCTACTGTCCATAAGATTGCAGGAATCAGGTTTCAGATTCTCTTTTTGTTCGGCCTTTTTTTGTCGTCGACACCCGATTTGCCGCTGGCTGCTTGATCCGCTTGATTTCTTCCAATCGTTCGCGAATCCGCTTCTCCACTCCTTCATTGGTAGGCCGATAGTACACGCGGTCGCGCAAACTGTTGGGCAGGCATGGCATGTCGGCAACTTTGTTCTCCGTATCGTGGGCGTACTGATAATCCCGGCCGTAGCCGAGGCCCTTCATGAGGCCGGTGGGGGCGTTGCGCAGGTGCAGCGGGACCGGTTCGGCGGCGGTTTGCTCCACATCCTGCAGAACCGCTCCGTAAGCGGTGTAAAGCGCGTTCGATTTCGGCGCTAGGGAAAGATAGACGACCGCTTGCGCGAGCGCGAGGTTGCCTTCTGGCATGCCGATGAAGGCGACAGCGTCCCGGGCGGCCATGCATAACGCGAGCGCGTTGGGCTCGGCGAGGCCGATGTCTTCGACCGCCATGCGGACGACGCGGCGGGCGATGTAGAGCGGGTCTTCTCCGGCTTCTAACATGCGAGCCAGCCAGTAGAGGGCGGCGTCGGGATCGCTGTTGCGAACCGATTTGTGCAGCGCGGAGATAATGTTGTAATGCTCTTCGCCGCCTTTGTCGTAGAGCAGAACGCGCTTCTGCAGGGCTTCCTGGATCGTCGCCTCGGAGATTTCGGTGGCCTCGGCTGGAGACGCGGCGAGCCGCGTCTCTACAGAGAGCGCCGCAGCGACCTCTAATACGTTGTAGGCATTGCGGGCGTCTCCGCTGGAATACGCGGCAATTTTTCGAAGACCTTCTTCCGATGCTTCAAGATGCATCTGGCCGAGGCCACGCTCGGTATCGCCGAGGGCGCGGCGCAGAAGCGCGACAATCTCATCTTCCGTCAACGGCTTCAGTACATACACGCGGCAGCGCGAGAGCAGCGCGGAATTGATTTCGAACGACGGATTTTCGGTGGTAGCGCCGATCAGGCGAATGCTGCCTTTCTCGACATGGGGAAGGAAGGCGTCCTGTTGTGCCTTGTTGAAGCGATGAATTTCATCGACGAAAACGATGGTGCGCGTGCCGTACTGGCGGGCACGGTCGGCATCGCTCATGACCTGCTTGATTTCCTTGATGCCGGCGAGTACGGCGGAAAACTCGATGAAGTCGGCCTTGGTGATGCGGGCGATGATCTTGGCCAAGGTTGTCTTGCCGGTGCCGGGAGGGCCCCAGAAGATCATCGAGGTGGGATCATCGCGCTCGATCTGCACGCGCAAAGGTTTGCCGGGGCCGACCAAATGTTCCTGCCCGACGAATTCATCGAGTGTTCGCGGGCGCATGCGGTCGGCGAGGGGACGCGCGCCTTGGGCGGCGGGATCGTCGGGCGGGATGGGCGCGAAGAGGTTCATAGGGTCAGTTCTCAGTTCTTAGTGAACCCTTGTTTCGTACCAACTGGGAACTGAGAACTGGGAACCGGGAACCGGGATCTGCTCCTTGCGGCTTCGTACAGCACGATGCTGGCCGCGACCGCGGCGTTGAGCGATTCGACTTGCGCCGCTTGCGGGATTGCAAGGGTCTCGCCCATTTGGCGCGCCAGTTCACGAGGCAGGCCAGCGCCTTCGTTGCCGATGAAGATTGCCAGCGGCAGAGTCCATGAAATCTGCGGTAGGGGAGTTCCCTGATGTGACGATGTGGCGAGCAGGCGAACTTTGCTGGCGCGCAGAAGTGGAAGGAGTTCGGCGGAAGGAATCCGCGCGAAGGGCAGTCGGAAAATCGAACCCGCCGAGCCGCGCAAAACTTTCCAGTTGTAGGGACTGACGGTTCCTTCGGTCAGAAAAATTCCGGCGGCGCCGAAAGCTTCGGCGGAGCGCAGGATGGTGCCCAGGTTGCCGGGGTCTTGCAGGCCCGCAGCCACTACGAACGGGCCGTAGCTTGACCGCTCAAGAAGTCTGTCGGCGGAGAAAATAGGCAACTTGAGCAGGGCCGCTACGCCCTGGGGCGACTCGCTGGGCACGATCGAATTGAAGAGTGCATTGGGCAGGACGAGCGCTTCGGTGCGAGCGTTGATCTGGGGGAGAAGTTTCTCGGCGAGCGGTCGCGCGGATTCGCTGAAAAATACGCTTTCCAGATGCTGACCGCTGCGCAAGGCTTCTTCCAGCAGTTTGACGCCTTCGATGGCGCACTCACCCTGCGCAGTCAGTTCGGCGCGGCGAAAAGCGAGGCGCAATTCTTTCAACCGCTGGTTGTGGCGGCCGATGACGGGACGCAAACGGTCGGCCTGATGGCGGGCCCGCGCGGCCTTCGCGTCTGGCTTCATGGTTTGGTTCGAGCGACAGAATGTATGGTACATTTCATTACTTACGCGGACAATCTTTATGCTGGCAGGTTGGCGCTGGTAATGTTTGCGCTGGCAATGTGTACGCCGGCAAGGATTAGGCCAATCATCGGGAAGGAACCAGAGTGCGCGCGGAAATCCTGAAAATTCATGCCGTTACGCCAGAAGCCTCGCTGATCAAGTATGCCGCTGAGCAGATTCAGGCCGGGCAGGTGCTGGGCATGCCGACTGACACGTTCTATGGGCTGGCGGCCGATCCGTTCAACCTGCGCGCGGTGGACCGAGTCTATGAGATCAAATCACGGCTGCGGCACAAGCCACTCTCACTACTGATCGAGAACGTGGACCAGGCGGAAGAATTCGCGCGTCCCCTGCCGGATGACTTTCATCTTCTGGCGCGGCGCTTCTGGCCAGGGCCGCTCACCATGATTGTGCCGGCGGCATCGCACTTGCCGCTCAAAGTGACGGCCAACACGGGCAATGTGGCGCTGCGCGTGCCGGCGGCCGAGATTCCACTGGCGGTGGTGCGGGCGGCGAAGATTCCGATCACGGCGACCTCCGCCAATCTGAGCGGCGCGACCGAGTGCACGACTGCGGAAGGGGTGCGGGAACAACTGCACGATCGCATCTCGCTGATCGTGGACGGCGGGCCGTCTCCACGGACACTTTCCTCGACGATCGTGCACTTCAGAGAAGACGGCACCTGGCAGATCATGCGCGAAGGCGCGATTCCCGCCAAGGAAATCGTCGAAGCGTTGTCTTAGGCAGGTTTCAAAGTTTCAAGGTTGCAGGGCTCCAGGTTGCAATCTCTGAATTTTCACTATGATTGGCCTCCGACTCATCCTCCTTGAAACCGTGAAACTCTGAAACCTTGAAACCTGGCTCCATCTTGATGCGTCCCTGGCTGCTTTTATTGCTCGCGGTGGTGGGAGCGGTGTTGTTGTTTTTCGGTATTACCGGGAAGGGTATTGTGCGCGCCGCGGCCGAAACCCCCACGAAAAAGGCGGATGTGATCGTCGTTTTCGGAGCCGCTGAATACGCTGGACGTCCCTCGCCGGTCTACCGGGCGCGGCTGGATCACTCTTATGAATTGTTTCAGCAGGGCATGGCGCCGGTGGTGATCA
>Ga0209698_10000427_pt1 | contig 48375 bp, 35 predicted proteins | sample LitLauG_LLR_2012_FD_187203 | JGI IMG/M metagenome (GOLD analysis project Ga0209698, IMG submission 187203) | Freshwater sediment microbial communities from Pennsylvania, USA - Little Laurel Run_MetaG_LLR_2012 (SPAdes) (version 2) | ecosystem: Environmental > Aquatic > Freshwater > Creek >...
TTGAGCGCGGTGGCCGCCCATGCGGATGCGGAGGGTAAATCCGAATGCCTTGCAGAGCCAATCAATGGCGGCCTCGATGTCCGGATACGCCAGCTCCGGAATCACGATGCTGCGAGGCATGGAGCGATTGGAAAGCATCGCAGGCATTATAGGCCGACACTCGCCCCACCCTCTTTCCAAATCCTCTCCCAATTCCAAAGCCCGGCTGTCACCTTCATCGGCAACGGGAATCCCAGTTGATGCGCCAGCATGCACACCTGCCCGCGATGGTGCGCCTCGTGGGCAATCATGTAGCAGAGCATCTCCACGCCCGCCGGCCACGGCCTGGCCCAGCCATCGCGGTGAAAATTCCGGATGGGTCCTCCGCCGCCGAGCGCCTCATCCAGCATTTCGGCGCAGCGAGCGGCACTCTCGGCCAGTGCTGCGGCGGCCTGCTTCGGCGTGCAACTCGCGCGGCCGATCAGCGTGGGGACCTTCAGGTGCGGTGCTGTCAGCCGGATCCACTTCGTGCGCATGTTGTGCATGTGCGTAAAGATCGCAACCACGCTTCGGGTCGACGCCTTTCCAGTCGCGCCGGGCGGTTTCGCCCGCCACACCGCAGGGTCCAGATGTTCGATCAGCATCTGGTTCATGCGATCGTTCGCGGCAAACATCCGCGCCGCGGACTTGCCGAGTTGACGATCAATCTCAGGTTTGAGTCCGGTTTGACGCTCGCCCACAGCTCCCTCTCGCTGGCCCTTCCCACCTGCGCGGACCATCGCCCCTAAAACAACTCGGGCCGCGAAAATCGCGGCCCGAGGTTGCTCTCTCGCAACTCCAGCTACTGCTTGTCGTACACCGCGGTCATGCTCATCTTCATGCCCATCGAGTCCATCCCGCTGATCTCGACTGTGCGGGTCTTCCCGTCTGCTGAAACCGTCACGGTCCCGCTCAGGGTCGTCTTGCCGCCCTTCTTCTGGGTCACCGCATAAGTGCGCGCGCCCATCGCTTTGTAGGAGCGCGTGTCCGATGCCGCATCTCCGGTCAGGGGATAGTCCTTGCCATCGATTTTGCCGGTCCACTCGCTGTGCGTGGGCTTGCCTGCCGCGTCCACGCCGTCGATGGTGACTTTGATGCTGTCGCCCACAGCCGCATAGGTCACGGTGCTGTTTTTGCCCATGCCCGCGCCGATTTTCGACTTGGCTTCGTTCAGCTTCCACGTACCAATCAACGCATCATCGGATGCGAAACTCAAGGCAGATGCGGCGAACAGCGCCACCACGGTCAACAGAATCGTTCTCTTCTTCATGTGAATCTCTCCTGATCATCACCAGATTTTTCTTCACTTCGCGAACGGCGAGGATTATATACCGCGGCCCAAAACGCAAACGGCGCAGCGCCCGATTCGGGCCTGCGCCGCTGATTTTCCCTCTATATTCAGAATATCAAGCCGCAGGGGGCAGTGTGCCAATTTCAGCGAATTTATATTTCCTTCGACGTCAGCAACTTGCAGCCAACACTTAAAGCCAGAGGCCTTGACAAGAAAAAAGCCAATGTTTTTGACCCTGGCGGCTGTAAGCCCATGCACCCGAGGGCTTTGCTCGCGTGGGGGCAGCCGCTCCGCCTGTCCGGTCGAGCGCAGCTCGACGGTCTCCCGGCCCACTACGCAGCCATCGGTCTGCCGTGGTACTGGTAATTCCCAAACCCGAGGATCAGATAGCCAATTCCAAAGAACAGGAAAAGCAGAAAGAAACCGAACGCTCCGCTCTGCCCGAATGCTTTCGCCACATCGATCGACACGATAATGGCGATTACGACATTGACGAGCGGGATAAGGTAGAGCAGCAGCCACCAACCCGGCCTGCCCGCAACCTTCAACAGGATGTAAGCGTTGTAGAGCGGAATCAGGATGGCCCATCCCGGGTGGCCGGCCTTTTCAAAAACTTGCCATCCGCCGATGATAATAACCACGCCGACGGCCAGCCAGAACAGCATGGCCACGCCGCCGAAAAAGATGGCAAACGGATTAATGCGCTCATCCTGCAGCAGCGCTGCCAACATCGATGTCATTGGATCGCCTCCTCAACTTTCCTCGCCAACGACCCACACTATATGCCGACTGTCCGATTCCATCAATCCGCCTTTGTCTCCTTCAGCACCAGCACCAGAATTCGTCCGTCGGAGTGAAACTCGCCGCCAGTCGCCGTCTTCGCCGTGATCAGGGGATTCGCGGGCGTCACATGGCTTCGCGCCACCACCAGCCCGGTGCTCGAGAGCGTCTCGTTCACGTATTCCCTTTCGCCGTCGATCGCGGGATCGATCTTGTGGGTCAGGCCGTTGTTGCGCTGGTCGCGCTCAAAGCCGATGTCATGGGTCGCGGCCACGCACCATAGCTGCCGTCCGTTGACCTGGTAAGGCGACTTCCACACTCGCAAGTGATTGCGCGACATCACCACGCGCACCGGCTCGGCGTGCGCAAAGCCATAATCCTGCGGCCGGTCGAATAGATACAGCGTGCTCATCGGCATGGTCAGATAGTCTTTTTTCGCAAAGGTGTCTTTCAGCCCAGCCAGAATCGTGCTCTCGACCGAAGCATCCACATGCACCCAGTCGGCGGCGGTAAAGGTTTTCACCACTTCGTCCTCGGAACCGATCAGCAGAACATTGACCATATCGCCGGGATTTTTTTCTTTGTCGCTGATACGCCTCGGAATCTGGTCGAGCAGCTTTTTGGTGATAAAGGGCATGGGCGTCTCCGCCGGGCCGCCCGCCATCGCGGCTTCGGCCGTGGTCAAGCCGGCATCCACAATTTCAATGCGCACCTGGAACGATCCCTGCGCCATGCCTGCATCTTTCACACTCTGGTTGATCCCAAGGAACAATCTGCCCGCAACCGGAGCGATGTAGGTGCTGCTGGCTCCAACTTCAAATCCCGGAGACACGTCGCCGGCTCCCAGGCGTCCGACCAGTTCGCCATGCCCGCCATCAGGCACCGGGTATTGGTGGATCACATCCGCAATGCTGCGCGGTATTCCTGCCGGGCCAAAATGGTTCTTGGGATAATCGATGGTGCCTTCGGCAGTGAACTGTAATTTCTCTCCCTCGCGCAGGTCGATCTTGGTATCGACCCACTGCTGCTGTCCGCTGATTTCCAGATTGAACGACTTCTGCGTTCCCGCCGTCACCGCGGGCGCTGGCGCAGCCGCAGTGTCAGGAATCGATGCGGGCGGTTGCGTGTCCTGGGCATGGACGCCGCTCGCTGCAACTGCCGCGAAAATCATGGCTAGCACCGCCGCTCGCACCATTGGCTTGTTCGTTCTCACGTAGCGCACCTCCAAAAAAAGCATTTTAAATCCCGTCCCGTCTCACCACACTCGTTGCCACTCCACTTCCTGGGCCGGCGAGCAACCCACATGAAGCCCCGGACGCCCCGTCCGAGGAACCTGGCAAGCAACTGACATGCGGCGCAATTATAGCTTGCAGCCCGGCCGAAGAGATCGCCGCGAAAGCCTCGCGATTGCTTTGTCGAGGCTGCGAAGCGTACCTTCTTAACGGTGATCCAAGACAAGCGCTGGTCCTTGATCCGAATCCTGTTCCTCGCCATGGCGATGGCTTGTGTGGCAGATGCCATCGGCCTGGCACAGGAAAGCCAGTCGGGCACTCCGCCCGCTGCGCCTTCTTCCCTGCCGCAATCGCAAGGTGCGCCGCAGGGAACGAATCCCTTGAAGAGCAGCGTGGGCTTTGTGCTGCTATTGCAGCGAAAATCCGTGGTGTTCCCCGACATCGCCACCAGCAACGGGCCGCTCACAGCTTGGGAGAAATTCAAGCTGGCCGGCAACAGCAGCGTGTCGCTTGCCACCTTCGGCACGTCGCTGATCAGTGCCGGCTTCGGCCAGGCCATCGACAGGCCCGCCGGATATGGACAGGGCGGCGCTGGATTCGGCAAACGTTTTGGCGCGGAACTGGCCCGCAACGCCTCCGACAATATGTTTGGGACTTTCCTGATCGCATCGGTGATGCACGAGGACCCGCGGTTTTATGTAAAGAGGGACCTCTCGCTCAAGCAGGCGGTGAAGTACAGCGGAGTCAGGGTATTCGTGACGCGCAGCGACTCCGGCAACCGCACGGTCAACCTGGCCGGACTGCTGGGCCCGCTGGCGAGCGAGGCGCTGGCCAACACTTACTACCCTGAGGGCAGCCGGAGCGCAGGCGACACATTTGTCCGCTATGGTTCGGACCTGGCGTGGAAATTCGGCGGAAACATGCTGCGGCAGTACTGGCCGAAGATCAATCGCAAGCTGCGGCTGGTCCCGGTTCAGCCCGACTCGTCAGCTCGCTCGCAATAGTCGGAATCCGTCGCGACCCGGTGGTACCATCCTGTGCTGAAAAGCTTATGAACTATTCTCGATCGCTTCTTTTAATGCTGTGCTCGTGCCTGGCCACACCTTCCCTGGCGCAGACGCCGGCCCAACCCGCAATCGTGCTGCATGCCGCCCGGCTGCTCGACATCAAGAACGGACGCATCGTAAAACCGGGCGAAATTCTGGTGCAGGGCGATCGCATTGCGGAAGTGGGCTCGGCGGTGAAACATCCGGCGGGCGCCGAAGTCATCGACCTGGGCGATCGCACGCTGATGCCCGGCCTGATTGACGCGCATGTGCATTTGTTCCTGCATCCGGGCGCGGAAGACTTGCAGACAGTGCAGGAATCGGTGCCGCAACGCACCATCGTTGCCACTCTAGCCGCGCGCGACGACCTGATGGCCGGCTTTACCGCCGAACGCGATATGGGGACCGAAGGTGCGGGATCGGCTGATAGCGCAGTGCGAAACGCGATTGATGAAGGCCTGATTCCCGGGCCGCGGCTGCGCATCAGTGGCAACGCGATCAATATTCTGGGCGGACACGAAGACGCCATCGGCTACAACCCCGAGCAGCACGTTTTGCCCAATGCGGATTTTGCGAATAACGCCACCGAGTTGGTCGCGGTGATGCGGCGGCAGTTCAAAGAAGGCGCGGACTTCATCAAGATCTACGAAACCGGCACCGATTCGGTACAGGATGGAAAGTTCCACACCGTTTATCAGTATTCAGAACCTGAGCTTGAGGCTGCGGTGCATGAAGCAGCACGGCTGGGGCGTAGAGTCGCGGTCCATGCCACCGGAGAGCCGGGCACGCTTTATGCGGCGCAGGCCGGCGTAGCTTCGATTGATCACGCCAATCAGCTCAGCGACGAAACCATGCGGCTGATGCGCGAGAAACAACTTTTTGCCGTGCCGACGTTCACCATCTTCGAATATTTCGCCGAGCATGCCGCGACCCAGGCGCAGGCGGCGCGGGAACGCGAGATGCTCGATTTACATGCGCAGGAGTTCAAGAAGCAGCTCGCAGCGGGAGTGCCAATGGCAGTTGGCTCCGACGTGGGCCCGTTTCCTCATGGGACACAGGCGCGCGAACTGGTGCTGATAGTGAAATATGGCATGTCGCCGCTGGCGGCGTTGCAAGCTGATCTGCTCAACGGGGCGAAGCTGTTGGGCTGGGAGGGCCAGATCGGGGCACTCGAAACGGGATACCTGGCTGACATTATCGCAGTGCCGGGCGACCCGCTGCAGGATGTGGGCGTTTGCGCAAACGTCGCATTCGTGATGAAGGGCGGCGTGGTCTACAAGAAGTGAAGCCGGTTTCGGTATACTAGAGGCCTATGCCGGTCCTGCAGAATATTGCCGCGATTGCCAAAGGCATGAGCATCACCTTCATGGAGATGTTCGAGCCGACCACGGTGGAAAATTATCCTGACGGCGAAGGCCCGCTGAAGGGCGCGCAGTTTCAGCCGCGCTTTCGCGGGGCGCACGTGTTGCAGCGCGATGAAAATGGCCTGGAAAAATGCGTGGCCTGCTTTCTGTGCGCGGCGGCGTGTCCGGCGAACTGCATTTACATTGAAGCCGCGGAGAACAGCGCCGCGAAGAGGGTGAGCGGCGCCGAGCGTTACGCCGAGGTCTACAACATCGACTACAACCGCTGCATCTTCTGCGGATATTGCGTGGAAGCGTGCCCGACCGACGCGATCACCCACGGCCACGGATTCGAACTGGCACAGTTCAACGCCAGCAACCTGGTGATGCGCAAAGAAGACATGCTGTCGCCCATGCCGGCCCATATGGGAGCCAACGTCATCTTCAATCAATCGGACGTAGACGCGGGAAAGCCGTCCGAATACGTTGCAGGCAGCTAAGTTCAAAGAAGTTTGGCAGTGAGCGACGCCGGTCCCGCGAAGGACCGGCGTTTGTGCATAGTGCAACTTCTCACGCCACGGATTCGCGCTGATGAACAGGGATAGAACGAAGGATTTACCAAAAAGATCTGAGAACTAGCATGGCTAATTTCCTGGAGACCGTGAAAGAGCGCGTGGTTGTCTATGACGGCGCCATGGGCACCAATCTGCAGAAGCGCAATCCTACGCTCGACGATTTCTGGGGCAAGGAAAACTGCAGCGAAGTGCTGGTGCTGAGCCGGCCCGATATTATTCGCGACATCCATGCAGATTTTCTTGCCGTGGGCTGCGATGTCGTGGAGACCGACACGTTCGGCGGATCGCGACTGGTGCTGGCGGAATTCGATCTGGCCGACCGCACGCGCGAAATCAACGTGAAAGCTGCGCAACTGGCGCGCGAAGTGGCGCAGCAGTTTTCCACGAACGATCATCCTCGGTTTGTGGCCGGGTCGATGGGCCCGACGACCAAATTGCCATCGCTCGGGCACGTCGGCTTCGACGAAATGGCGGCCGCGTTCGAAGAACAAGCCAGCGCACTAATCGAGGGCGGAGTGGACGTGCTGCTGATTGAGACCTGTCAGGACCTGCTGCAGGCGAAAGTGGCGGCGGCCGGAGTGCTGGACGCGCTGCGGAAATCGGGCAAACGGATTCCGGTGACGGTGCAGGTGACGTTGCAGGAAACCGGCGCGATGCTGCTGGGAACTGAGATCGGAGCAGCACTGGCGGCGTTGGCTCCGCTCGAGATTGACATTGTCGGTCTGAACTGTGCGACCGGACCGAAGGAAATGAATGACGCGGTGCGCTACCTGGCGTTGAATGCGACGCAGGAAGTCTCGGTGCTGCCGAATGCGGGACTGCCTCAAAACGAGGGCGGGCATGCGGTTTACAAGCTTTCACCGAAGGACCTCGCGGAATATCACCGGCATTTTGTTGTCGATTATGGCGTGCGCATCGTTGGCGGCTGTTGTGGTACGACGCCGGAACATCTGAAAGCCGTGGTGGACGCGGTCAGCAACATTGAACCGGCAAAGCGCGAGGTGAAGCGCGCCGGCATGGCTTCCAGTGCATATACAGCAGTCCCTCTTGACCTCGATCCCAAGCCGCTGATCGTGGCGGAAGAGATGAACACCACCACGCGCGTGGAGCACTTCCGCAACCTGGTGCGCGGCAAGAAATATGACGACATTCTGACTCTCGCCAAGAAACTGGTGAACGATGGCTCGCACATGCTGGATTTGTGCTGCGCCATTGTCGGCGAGGACGAGAAAGGTTACATCAGCACGATTCTGGAAAAGATTGCAACGCGCGTACCGGCGCCGATTCTGGTGGATTCGACCGAGGCCGACGTGATTGAGGAAGCGCTGAAGCGGATTCCGGGGCGCGCCATTATTAATTCGATCAATTTAGAAGACGGCGAGAAGCGGACCTCGAAGGTGCTTCCGATGGCGCGGAGATATGGCGCGGCCGTGATTGCGCTGACCATTGACGAAGATGGCATGGCGCTGACTACGGAAAAGAAAGTTGCCATCGCGCATCGCATCGCGGATTTGGCGGTTGATAAATATGGGCTGCATCCGACTGATCTGATCTTCGACGCGCTGACGCTGCCGATTTCGACCGGGCAGGAAGAGTATCGCAGCGCCGGAATCGAGACGCTGAAGGCGGTGGAACGCATCAAGAAAGAGCTGCCTGAGGTCAAAACGATCCTCGGCGTCAGCAATATTTCGTTCGGGCTGGACGCATATCCGCGGCGGGTGCTGAATTCCGTGTTCATGCACGAGGCGGTGAATCATGGCCTCGACATGGCGATCGTCAATTACACGAAGATTTATCCGCTCTACAAAATTCCGCACGAAGAAGCGGAACTGGCCCGGAAGCTGATTTATCGCGACAACTCGGCGGGTGACCCGTTGCAGGTTTACATGGCGCACTTTGCCGGCATGAAAGGCAAACCGGCGGCCACGACGACGGCGCACGTGGACACGCTTTCGATCGAAGACAAGCTGAAGTTCGCGATTATTAATGGCGAAAAGTCGGTGGGCGAGGGCGCGGCGAAGAAGTCGCTGGATCAGCTGCTGGATCAAGCGCTAGTCGAATATACGCCGCTTGACTTGATCAACACAGTGTTGCTCGACGGAATGAAGACGGTCGGCGACCTGTTTGGCGCGCGGAAGATGCAGTTGCCGTCGGTGCTCGATTCGGCGGGGGTGATGAAGTCGGCGGTTGCTTACCTCGAGCCGAAGATGGAGAAGAAAGATTCGGGCGCGGGCAAAGGGACGATTGTGCTGGCCACGGTAAAGGGCGACGTGCATGACATCGGCAAGAACCTGGTCGACATCATCCTGTCAAACAATGGATACACCGTGGTCAATCTCGGCATCAAGCAGTCGGGCGACGCGATCATCAAGGCGGCGACGGAGCGAAAAGCGGACGCGATCGGGCTGAGCGGGTTGCTGGTGAAATCCACGCTTGAGATGAAGTATGTCATTCAGGACCTGGAACGGCAGAAGCTGGAGTTTCCGGTGATCTGCGGCGGCGCGGCGCTGACGCGGAAATATGTGGAAGACGACCTGCGGCGGGAATATTCGAATGCGGTGTTTTATGCCGAGGACGCGTTCGCGGGTCTGCATGTGATGGAAGACCTGGCTTCGACCAATGGGGCGCGCGAGACGCGACTGCAAGAGGGACGAACGGCCAAGCAGTATGCGCGCGCGACTGCGGTGGACGAAGAAACCGGGCCGGTGTTTTCTGAACGCAGCGCGGTGGTGGGCGATGCGCCGATTCCCACCCCGCCGTTCTGGGGTGTGAGGGTCAAGAAAGATTACGATCTGCGCGAGTCGTTTCGCTACATCAACGAGACGGCGCTGTTCAAGAACCAGTGGCAGTTGAAGACGGCGTCGCAGTCGGATTACCTGCGTTTGGTGGAGGAGAAGTATCGTCCGATAAAGAAGCAACTGGAGGAGGAAGTGCTTGCTTCCGGATGGTTTGAGCCGCGGGTGGTGTACGGGTATTTCCCGGCGCAGGGTGATGGGAATGATGTTGTCGTGTATGAACCCTTCGAGCCGAGCTTGGGCTCGGCCGGACAGCCGGGGGCAGCTGTCCCCACACGAGAATTCCTTCGGTTTACTTTTCCTCGGCAACGCGAGGGGCGCCGGCTTTGCATCTCGGACTTTTTTGCGCCGCTCGCTTCTGGAAAAATGGACGTGCTGGGGCTGTCTTTGGTCACGATCGGGGAAAAAGCTTCGATTGAAACCCAGCGCTTGTTCGAAGGCGGCGAGTACACGAAATATCTTTACCTGCACGGGTTGAGCGTGGAAACGGCGGAAGCGCTGGCGGAGTTTCATCACAGGCTGATGCGGGAAGAATTAGGAATCGCAGGCGAAGACGCGCCTGAAATCCGCGACCTGTTTCATCAGAAGTATCGCGGATCGCGGTATTCGTTCGGATATCCGGCGTGCCCGAACCTGGAAGATCAGACCAAGCTGTTCGCGCTGCTCAAGCCGGAAGAGAATGTGGGCGTGCGGCTGACTTCGGGATTTCTCCTGGAACCGGAGCAGAGCACGTCGGCGATTGTGGTGCATCATCCGGCGGCGAAGTATTTTGTGGTGTAGGGCGACGGCGAAGTGTCACGGATAGTTCGTCATTTGTGTGGTGATGCGGCATTTTCCTTGCACAAGCACGCTTAACCGCGCTACGGTTTCTGGCCTTCTGCTTGCTGCGAAAGGCGAGAGCGCTAGTCTACAATCGCCGCCGAATTTGCCATCGATGATCTGGACATCGTCGAGTCCTTCATAAAACAGCTGTGCATCTGTAAAGTCACAACGGACGCACTCAAAACCATCCAAACCCTGCCGCGAAATTTGGGAGTCTTGTACTCGAATGTGCTCGTTTGGAAGCGCTGCCGCATGGTCCTTTCGCGCGACCCAATGGACACCGCTCTTTGTAACAGTCGCGACGTCAACCGGGCCGCCCACGCCCGCCGAGATGGGAGCAAGGTCAATCGTCGCCTTTACCAACTCTTTGGCCAATAACGTCCCTTCGCGCAGCGTAAATTGATCTAGTCTGCCTTCACGCTTCAATAGGTAGTATCGCCGCATTATCGGCGTTTGAGTGTGCTTCTCGGAAGAAGGGCGCGTCATGGCCAAAATTGCTTCAGCGACCGCTGGCTGGCCAAGCAAATCAATGTCAAACCGACGCCCTGCGTATGGAGGGTGCCAATAGTAGAACGGCTTACCAACCGTGAGTTCCACACGTCCGGGATCGCTAGCCCTCGCCTCGACTGGCAGTTGAATGCTAACCCACTCGGACCTGCCATCCGGATTGAACGTTACGATGCTCACTTGAGCTACGGTGCCAGGCGTAGAAATCGTTCTCGCCTCCACGAGGCCAACGACGCGTGCAAGTTCGAATTCAAAACCTGACGCGATCTCGAAAGCGGTCATCGGCTCGCCCCGCCGCTTCGCAATCTGGTCAAGCAGTCGCATTTGGCTTCCAATTGCGTCCCTAACTTCGAAGCCATGAGCGCCGATCTCGGACCCTACCATCCCCGCGATGACACAGGCAGCATGGTCGCCGATCGAAAACAGCTTTTCATAGTCATCCACATGGGTCGTCTCATTACCGACCGTATTGGAAATCCGGCTGTCGGTCGCCAGTGCGAAGCCTTCTCTAGTAGAAACAACTACGTCGATCGTGCCATGGATCACGCCAGCCTTGCTGCGCGCTTCGTTCAGCGTGTCAGATGGCGGGACATGAGCACCGCCGTGGAACCATCCCGTGACAAGTACGCCTATGACAAGAAGCGGAATTGTTGTTTTCATGGCCTACAGTCTACCTTTGCGCTTAGGATCGTATCTGTAGAACGATTCAGGAGGGCTCTCCTTGCACGTGCCGGCGCGCACGCTACCATTGCATGGGTTTGATATACTTCGGCGTCCATGCGCCTGCTCGCACTGTTCGCGCTTGCCGTTGGCCTATCCGCACGGACAGCCGCGCCCGGCCCTTCCACGCAGCAAGATATCAAGCCTGATCCGCCAAAACAGGATTACCTGGTTTACGTAGTCTGCGAATCGGCGGACAAGATCGTGCTAGTTCGTTTCGGGCCAGGCGGCGCGAAGATCGAGAGCGAGACGCGCACAGGCCTGATGCCGACCGATATCAACGGGCCGCACGGCATTGCGATTTCTCCCGACAAGAAATATTTCTACGTGGCCGAAGGGCACGGCCGGCCCGACGGCTCGATCTGGAAGTACGAGGCCGGCACCAACAAGCTGATCAAGTACACGGGGCTCGGCCTGTTTCCCGCGACGACCGACATCACTCCCGACGGCAGCTTCGTTTACGTGGCCAACGCGAATTTTCACGGCGACATGGTGCCTTCTTCGATTTCGGTGGTCGCGACCGACCAGATGATCGAGGTGCGGCGCATCACGACCTGCACCATGCCGCACGGTTCGCGGATCACGCACGACGGTACGAAACATTATTCGGCCTGCATGATGGACGACATGCTGGTGGAGATCGATACGCGCAAGTTCGCGGTGTCGCGCTACTTCATGGTCGGGCGAGGCAAGGAAATGGGGATGAGCGGAGCGCCCGACGCGCACGGCATGATGGACCACAAGAATCTGAGTTGCACTCCGACGTGGGCGCAGCCGTCGAATGACGGATCGATGGTGTATGTGGCCTGCAACCAGACCAGCGACATTGTGGCAATAAAAACCGACACGTGGACGATGGCGAAGCGCTTCCCTGCCGGCAACGGCGTTTACAACCTGGCCATGACGAAGGATGGAAGGCTGATCGCGACCAACAAACGCGGCCAGTCGGTTTCGATCTTCGATCCCGTGAGCGGGAAAGAACTGGCCAGGATTCCGACAAAGCGCAAGGTCGTACATGGAGCGGTAGTGACGCCCGATGATCACTACGCGTTCATTTCGGTGGAAGGCGTCGGATCGGAGCCCGGCACCGTCGAAGTGATTGACCTGGGCAGCATGAAGACGGTCGCCGTGCTGGACGTGCCTACGCAGGCAGCGGGACTGGATTTCTGGAAGACGGAGCCGAGCAGGCAGTGAGTGGATTGGCTTTCAGCCATGGTTTCGATGAACACATCCGATTTTCGATTTAGGAGGACACATGTTTAAACGCAGCTTGATGGTGGTCGCGATGGCGGTTGCAGTTGCGGGCCCGGCGGCGTGGTCGCAGGATGCTGCGGCGGCCAAGCAGGAGGCACCGACCACGTCGGTGGCTCCTGCCAGCGTGGAGGTGACTCCGGCAACACTGGACGCGCATGTGGGAGAGAAAGTGAAATTCGCGGCGGTGGCGAAGGACGCTGACGGCAAGGTGATCGATGAGAAGCCGAAGTTCTGGTTCGCCGCGCCGTTTGATCTGGCGGGCGCGAATGACGCGGGCGAGGTGACGTTTCACGCCCCGGGCGTGGTGACCGTGGGCACGGTCATTCTGGGCAAGGCCGGCTATGCGACGGTGAATGTGGGCAATCCGAAAGTGACGAGCATTGTGGTTGAACCGCCGGCGCACGCCGTGGTGGTAGGAGGCGCGGAGAAGCTTTCGGCCACGGCAAGGTCGGCCGGGGGCGATTCGCGATCGGACGTGGCGATCGCGTGGACGTCGGACAAGCCTTCAGTCGCCAGCGTGGACGCTGCGGGCCTGGTGACTGGGATCGCGCCGGGCAAAGCTACGATCAAAGCGGCAGCCGATGGCGCCAGCGGCAGCGTCGCGGTACAGGTGGTGGCCGACTCGGTGCGCAAGCTTACGGTGCAGCCGGCGACTACGGAGGCGCGCACCGGCGACGTGGTCCATTTCACGGCGACGGCTGCCGGCGCGGGCGGGGCGCAGGGGAAAGAGCCGCCGGTCCGCTGGTCAATCAGCGGGGAGGGCGCGACGGTTTATCCGGATGGAGGATTCGTTGCGGAAAAGGCGGGTACTTATGTGGTGGTGGCAAGCAGCGGGCAGCACAGCGCAGCGGCGTCGGTGGTGGTGCGTCCGCGCAACGTGGAGCGCGAAATGGATGTGGTGGCCCACGTGCCCTTCCCCGACATGCAGATGTCGGAAGAGTGGATCATCGGGCACCATGCCTATATGGCGTCGATTGCGGACAAACTTTTTGTCTACGACATCTCCGACCCGGCCAACCCAAAACAGCTGGACAGTCTGAAAGTGGATGCGCGGCTGATCAACGACGTGAGCACCACGCCGGATGAAAAAATCGGGGTGTTCACGCGCGAAGGCGCGTCGAACCGCAAGAACGGCATCGTGTTTCTGGATACCTCGGACGCGTCGCACCTGAAAGTGCTTTCCGAATACACCGCAACCGTGAGCGGGGGCGTACACAGCGCTTATGTGAACGGGCACTACGTCTATTTGACCGACGATGCGACGGGATCCATGCGCGTCATCGATTTTCAGGATGCCAAACATCCCAAAGAAGTGGCGCGGTGGCAGGTGGAGAATGCGACGGCGGTGACGATCAACACCGGCATGGGATCGATGACCAGCGGGCGCTATCTGCACGACCTGCAGGTGAAAGACGGGCTCGCCTATCTCGCCTACTGGAGAGATGGACTGATCATTCTGGATGTGGGAAACGGCATGGCCGGCGGGAGTCCGGAGAATCCGAAGCTGGTGAGCCAATATAAGTTCAACCATTACGAACTTTACGGGGACGGCTGGCTGGCGGGCACGCACAGTGTGTTCCGCTACAAGAATTATTTGTTTGTGGGCGATGAAGTGTTCCCGGGAATCTTCGAGCTCGAGGACAAGGACCGCATTCCGGTGCGGGCCATCTGCCACGTGATGGATATTTCCGATATCAAGCATCCGAAGGAAGTAGCGCAGTATGAAGTGCCGGAAGGCGGATCGCACAATTTCTGGGCGGCGAACGACATGCTGTATGAGGGCTATTACAGCGGTGGAGCGCGCGTGCTCGACATCTCCGGCGAGTTGCGGGGCGATTTGTATCGGCAGGGGCGGGAGATCGCGCGCTTCTGGACGGGCGACAGCAAGGGGTTCCGCCCGAACCTTCCGTTTACGTGGGGCGGGCAGCCTTGTTCCGTGGCCTGCGACAGCCCACTGCTGAACGGGCTGATGTACTTCAATGATATTCACTCGGGACTGTGGATCACGAAACTGGGTGCGCCGAAGTTCGAAGGCTCGACGAGTTCGCCAGGGGTGCGCAAGGGCGAGCACACGGTTCACTAGCGCTCCTCCCGTTCGTTGACGGGCAGGTAGCCACTCCGTAAGATGAAGCGACCCGCCACGCGGGCTGCGCATGATCGGCCAAACCATTTCCCACTATCGCATCGTTGAAAAGCTTGGTGGCGGCGGGATGGGTGTGGTCTACAAGGCCGAAGACACGCGGCTTCACCGTTTTGTCGCGCTCAAGTTCCTGCCTGACGATGTCGCCGGCGATCCGCAGACCCTGGAGCGCTTCCGGCGCGAGGCGCAGGCCGCGTCTGCCCTCAACCATCCCAATATTTGCACCATCTACGACATTGGCGAAGACCGTTCCGATAACCAACAGGAACGGCACTACATCGTGATGGAATATCTGGAAGGCACCACGCTGAAATACCGGATCGAGGGCAAGCCGATTTCTTTGGAGCAACTGCTGGAAGTCGGCGCGCAGATTGCCGACGCGCTGGATGTGGCGCACAGCGCGGGAATTGTGCATCGCGACCTGAAGCCAGCGAATTTGTTTCTCACCAAACGAGGCCAGGCGAAGGTCCTGGATTTTGGTCTCGCCAAGGTGACTGGACGGCCGCAGGCGGAGGTGGAACCCGACGGAGCCACGCAGGGAACGGCGGCCAGCCCGGCGAACCTCACCAACCCCGGCAGCACAGTGGGCACGGTGGCCTATATGTCGCCGGAGCAGGCGCGCGGAGAAGACCTCGACGTGCGCACCGATCTGTTTTCCTTCGGCACGGTCCTTTATGAGATGGCGACGGGACGGCAGCCGTTTGTCGGCAACACCTCGGCGGTAATCTTTGATTCGATCCTGAACCGCGCGCCTACGCCGCTGGTGCGGGTCAATCCGGACTTGCCTGCGGAGCTTGAGCGCATCATCAACAAGGCGCTGGAGAAAGACCGCGACCTGCGCTATCAGGTGGCGTCGGAGATGCGCGCCGATTTGAAGCGACTGAAGCGCGAGATTGATTCAGGGAGGAGTTCGGCGGTCAGCGCTTCGCCTGCTGCTTCATCAGGATCGAGTTTAGCTGCACCGGCTTCGGGTCCGTCAAGCATTCAGCCGCCATCGGCAATCAGCGCGAATGCCCCGGCGGCTGCGTCATCCGGGGCAGGCATTCAAGTGCCGCCTGCCCACAAGTATGGGGTTGCGGCGTTCGCGGTCGTGATCGTCGCCCTCGCCGTGGCTGGAATCTGGTACTGGCGCGGCAGGTCCAGCACATCGCAGATCGAATCCATCGCGGTGATTCCATTCGCCGATGCGGGCGGTAATGCCGATACAGACCTGCTTACCGACGGCCTCACCGAATCGCTCATGGCCAGCCTTGCCCACGTGCCGGAGTTGAAGGTGAAATCGAGAAACTCGGTGTTCCGCTACAAAGGCAAAGACATCGACGCGCAGCAGATCGGCAAAGACCTGACGGTCGATGCCCTGCTCACCGGCCGCGTGGTGCAACGTGGAGACGCCGTGCAGGTGAGCGCAGAGCTAACCAACGTGAAAGACAACACTGAAATCTGGGGCGGACAATACGAACGCAAGGCCGCTGACGTGATTTCGTTGCAGGAGCAGATTGCAGGCGACATTGCCGGCAAGCTGCGAACCACGATGACTGGCGCCGAAAAGCAGCAGGTCACCAAGCAGGGCACGCAGAATCCCGAGGCCTATCAGCTCTACGTGAAAGGCCGCTTCTACTGGAACAAGCGAACGAATGCGGACATCAAAACGTCAATTTCCCTCTTCAATCAGGCACTTGAGAAAGATCCGAGTTATGCGCTGACCTATTCAGCCATTGGGGATGGGTATAACACGTTAGCCAGCTATGGCGGGGATCCCGGCGAGTGCGCGCTCAAGGCCATCGCGGCGGCCCGGAAGGCGCTGGAGCTTGATCCTTCGCTCGCCCACCCGCATGCCGTGATTGGCGGGCAGTTGATGCAGTACAGTTGGGACTTTGCCGGGGGCGAAGCGGAGTTCAAGAAGGCCATTGCGCTCGACCCCAGCGATGCCACGGCCTATCAGTGGCTTTCCGAGGGCCTGGCCTACCTTGGCGGCCGGTCGCAGGATGCGATTGACGACGCCAACCGGGCGCATCAACTCGACCCCCTCTCTCCGATTATTGCGGCCCAGCAGGCTTACCCTTACATTTTTGTCCGGCAGTACGACAAGGCTATCGAACTCTTCAAGAAAGTGATTGCCGACAATCCAAACTTCGGACGGGCCCACAGCGAGCTTGCGCAAGCCTATTGGGGAGCGCACAAGTATCCCGAGGCCATCCAGGAGTGGAAGACGGGTTCCGAGCTAGAGGGCGACAAGGATTACAGTGAGTGGGTCGCCGCGGCGGACGCCGGCTTCCGCGCGGGGGGATGGCCGGGCGCGTTGCGCAAGAGCCTTGAAGTCTCGCTCACGCATCGGAAAGGATCGGGCAGCTACGTCTCTCCCTACCAGATCGCAGGGTCCTACGCCGATTTGGGCGACAAGGAACATGCCTTCCAGTGGCTCAACACCGCCTACCAGGAACACGACATCAACATCATCGCCATCCGCACCGACTTCACCATGGATTCGCTGCGCTCCGATCCGCGTTACGCAGAACTAGTGCGCAAGATCGGCCTCCCGCCCATGTAAGCGTTCTGCCCGAGGAACATGAAGGGCTTAACGCTCGCCAACAGTTCTCACTGCGTCAATGAACTCCCTCCCCCGATCCGACCATTTCACCGCGGTTCACGCCTAAGGACAATTGTGGTACCGGCCATAGACTCCGAAAAACGAGCCGGGGGTGGAGAGTGCAGCCGGGGCCTTGAAGAATGCGTCCCGAATGCTGACGCTCACGCTGAGGTTGGGGAAAAAGGAGTTTTGGCTCACCGTCGCAGTCAAGCAATTCAGATTGACGCCGGTCGTTGCCCGAACCCGGTTGCTCTGCACGGTTGCCCCGCTCCCTCCTAACAGAAGACCGGTTTCTGCATTGACGGTGTTATTCCGCAAAGTTGGGGGCGCGCCGGCGGGGTTGTTGCTGACGATTGCGTATTGGGCGCCGTACCGATTGAATCCACCGGAAATAAAGTTGCCGGAAATCGATCCGGTTGCCTGGTCCAGATACACGCCATAGTATCCCAGGCCGTTGTTGGCGATGCTGATCAGATTGCCCGTAATGTTGATGGACATGACCGGCGCAGACCCAGCCGGCTGCCCACCCAGGGCATAGATTTCCATGTCGCTGGCCTCGATCGTGCTGTTTTTGATCGTGACGGTATCCACCGTGGAGCTGGAGTTTTCGGCCCACAAGCCAACAACCGGCAGTGTGCAGGGGTTCCCGCCGACCGCCGGGCTCAAGCTGATATCGGCATGGTTGACGGTACCGTAGGCACCACTGGCGTAGTAAATACCGGCAGTGGAGGAGTTGGCGCAAGCCGGGGACGCAGGGCTTTCCAAGATGGTCAGGTTGGAGATGTTGACGGGGCCTGCGGTGACCCAGACGGTAGGCCGGATGTTTCCTCCCTTAATCAGAGGGGCCGTAACATAGGCCTCGGCATCGCCGATCACGGCCGCGTCAGAGTTGTTGCTCGTGATCCCCTGCAGCGTCAGCGGCTTGGAGATAATGACCTGCTCGTTGTAGTTCCCAGGGCAAACGTCGATTGTGGCGCCCGACGGAACAGAGGAGGAACTGATGGCAGCGTCAATACTCGCGAAGCTGCCTGCGTGGCAGGAGCCAACATAGAAGGTCTGGGCGGCAGCCGGAACCTGGCTCAAAGCCACGGCAAAGAGGAATGCGCTTATGCTTTTCTTCATGATGTTCTCCCTGTCTGCCTACGGGCAGGTGGTTTGTGAAATGCTCCCAATGTTGTAGTAGGTGTTTGCCCCGGAGAAAGCGAGGGGCGGATTTGACAAAGCCGTTGTGCCGCCACGTTGACCATAGAACGTATTGCCGGTGACGGTGGCCGCGTAGCAATTAAACTCAATTCCGTAAGTCGTCGTCCAAAAGGTGTTGTTGGTGATGGTAGGTTTCGATTGCGTGATTGCCACACCGTAATCGAAGTTAATGATCTTGTTTGCGGTCACCAGAGCATAAGCGCTGGTGTTGAGGTCAATCGCGACGGAGCTTTGGTAAACCCCGCCTCCGGTGCTGTCCATCACGTTCGACTGGATGGTTGCGGTCGCCTGGTCAATGCCGATGCCCCAGGTTGCCTGGTGGTAGAACTGGTTCGCGTTGAGCGTAACGGCGAGCACCGGAGCGAAGCCGGGCTGTTGCACGCTGGCCGCCCAGATCCCGATGGAGTCGGTGTCAATTGTATTGTTCGAGACCATCACCGTATCCAAATCGATGTCTGCGTTTTCGATCCAGATTCCAGCGGTCTGGGGAAAAAGGTTGCTGCCGGTGTAGACCCAGACGTTGCTGTGGACCACCGTCCCCGAGGCGCCGCTGGCATAAAAGATTCCTACCGGCGCGCCGCTCAATTGAGCCGGCTGAGCAAAAAAGCTGACATTAATGTTCGCGAAGTTGACCGGCGAGGCCTCTACCAGAACCACCGGTTCGCTCAGGGTGCCCTGGTAGTTCAGGATGGTTGAGTATGTTGGTTGACCCAGAATCGTGATGTCTCGACGGTTTCCGGACTGGATCCCGACCAGCGACAGCGGCTTGGTGATGATCACCTGCTCCGGATAAGTTCCGGGGCAAATGTTGATGGTGGAGTTTGCGGGCACTGTGGGAGAACTGACTGCCGCGGAAATCGTTGCGAAACCTGCGAATCCGTTGCATGTCCCAACCTGGTACTGGGCCAGCAACGGCCGGGCCATGGTGACGGCCAAAAGAAACAGCAGAGAAATGCGCTTCATCGTTCACCTCGTGAGTTGAAATAGTCGTGTCAAATCATCTTTCCTGTCATCGCGTCGCCGGGGACATAAGAGCGCCCCATTCCGCTTACGTCGCAAGTAGGGCACCACGGCTTCAGACTCAAGTCGGGACGCAGATCACGGATCGCGGGCGGTTTCGGCGGTTTTGCCGCAGCCGCCGTCGGCAAGGCGAACGCATAGACTCCGGTGTTGAAGGAGCTGATGAACACTTGCCCGTTTGCAATGGCAGGTGAAGAAGAGTCGAATCCCCCTACCGTGTAGGTCCACAGTTGTTGGCCATTGCTGGCGTTCAGGGCGTAGACGGTGTCGAAATTGGCGGTATATACCACCCCGTTGGCCACTGAAAGCGATTGCACTGCGGCAGAAGTAAACGCGTCATTCCAGATGGTGGCGCCGTTCGACGGGTTCAGTGCAATTAGATTGCTGTTTGAGCCAATGAAGACCGTGTTATTGGCAAACGCGGAGACATAGACATTTGACCCTGCATAGGTCCATAACGTGGCCCCGGTCGTGGAATTGAGCGCGTAGAAATTGCCGTCCCCGGAACCGAAATAAACCACTCCATTGCCGATGACCGGGCTGTACTGGATAGCTCCTCCAGTTGTAACGCTCCATAGTTTGGCCCCCGTGGCGGCATTAAGGGCATAGAAATTGTTGTCATCCGAACCGAAGTAAACCACTCCGCCCGCTGCAGCTGGAGAGTCAATGATCACGCCGCCGGTCGGGAAGCTCCATACCAATGCTCCGGTCGTGGCATTCAGCGCGTAAAAAGTATGGTTCACGGAGCCAAACATCACCAGCCCATTCACCACAATCGCAGAAGTCTGGATAGCTGCTGCTGGGGGAGGTGGAGTAAAGCTCCACACCTTAGCCCCTGTGGTTGCATTCAAGGCATAGAAATTGCCGTCCCCGGAGCCCACATAAACGATCCCATTGGCTACATTGGGAGTGTCTTCCACGCTGCCGCCGGTCTTAAAGCTCCAGAGTTTCGCCCCAGTCGTTGTATTGACTGCGTAAACATTGGTGTCGTCGGAACCGAAATACGCCACGCCATTTACTACGGCAGCGTCGCCCGCATAGTTGTTGAGTGGAAAATTCCAGACCCGGTCGAGATTGCCCACTGTTGCGGGAGAGAGAACGTTTTCGTATGTGTTGGAACTTCGGCGCCGCGGGCCGAAGCCGCCCTCACTCCAGTTCGTATTTACGGAAAACGCAACCTGCACTCCTGTTCCAGTGGAGCGTTGCACAGCGCTAATCCAGTGGCTGCCGGGCAGGGCCGTGGCCGGGACCGTGACTGGCGCGGCCGTGAAGGCTCCGGTGGAACTGGCAATCACCAGGACCTCATCGGTGGTGTCAAAGTAAATGTCGATGGCTGCCTTGGCGGCGAAGCCCGTGCCCGAAACCGTGAGTGCCGCGGTGGGCGAGCCGGTCTTTTTGGACAAGGTGATCGTCTGCCCGGCCAGTGTGCCGGCGGCCAGCAGGATCATCGTCATCACTACGCTCACTGCTTTGCGTTTCATTGTGCTTTCTCCGAGCGGAAGTCGTTTGTCTTTCTCTTGAGGGGTCAGGGTTTCAATGCTGCGGCGGCATTCGCTTTCACTGCTTGCTCCTTCAAATGCTTGTAGGTCTGGGGATGGCGGGCCCACACGACGGCTTTCTCTTCCGGGGCGCCGAATAGTTCCGGATTGCGGTAGTAGCCGCGTTCGGCCTCCGGCTTGTCCTCTTCGACAGGGATGCGATGAGCGTTGGCCCAGGCGTCCTGACGGATGCCGGTGATCTGCCAGGAAACTTCCATACCGGGCTGTCCGCCGGCGATGCGGAACGTGTTGTCGTGCAGCTTGTCGGCGATATACAGATTCGGGCCGGGTGCGCCGATGGCCGTGAGCTGGTATCGGAAGTCGCGGTTCAGCGCGCCAAACCACTCCGGCATGCGGATCACCGCCTCGCCACTGGCATCGAGCGTGGCGACGCCGTCGTAAATATTTTTCATGTCGGGCGATTCGACGAACGAATGGGAGAGGTATTTGTTGGCGGGATCAAGAGGGTGGTCGATCTTGAACGAACCACCTGACTTGCTCAGCGTTCCGGCGACCTCCACGTTACCGTTGAACCACGCGGCATAACCGGCAGAATTACCCACACCGGCGAGGATGCCGTCGCCTGATCCTGAGTTGTAAGCATTCAAGCCCTCTCCGCCATTTGCGCTTGATTCGGCATCCACTCCAATCGCGCCAATCCCATAGACGCCAGTGCTTTGCGAAGTGCCGTAAACTCCGTACGTAGCTCCGCTGTATCCGGTCACGCCGGGGCCGTTGACGCCTTGTCCGTAAACTCCTGAGCCGTTGCCGCTCTTCCCATACACTCCCGCACCCAGAGCGTCGGCCCTTGTATCGTCTCCTTCGACCGGAAAGCCGAGAGCAGACGTAACATAAATCCAGGTCGCCTGGAAGCCGCCTTGATTGTCGCGCTTCACAAGTGAGTTGGGTGTACGGTAGAAGTCCGGTGGTACCGTCCAGTTCAGCGCCAGCGTCCCGCTGCCGGTAATCGGGGAACCCGTCACGGTAAAGTCTGACACCGGGGCGGTGAGAGCCACGCTTTGCACAGTGCCGCCGCTATTTGCGTCCGCTGCGCAGGCCCATGCGGTGCCGTTCCACTTCAATATCTGATTGGTGGTACATGCCGTGAGCAGCGACATTTTCAGAGTTCCGCTGGCCCCTCCGCCAACAAGGCCACTTCCCGACGCTGTAGTCACACCAGTTATCGTGCCAGCACCGGTGCCGGGAAACTTCTGCCCTGCCGCAAAGGTGATCTGCCCGTTGCCGGCAATCTTCAATCCCGTCTCAGCTGGAGTATTGGTGCCGGAGGCGTAGAGCAGGTTCAGCGTGCCCGAGGCTGTGTTGGTGTTGTTGTTTGCCGGTTCAGCCTGCAACTGAAAACTCTGGGGAACGGCCGTACCGGTTGTGCTGTTGAAGACTGACGTCACGAAACTCTCCGGCCGCGAGTTCTTGCCCGCCGTCGCCGTCGCCGCGCCGGTGGAAGGTAGGTTCAACTTGCCGGCCACGTTTACTGCTGTCGTGCCGGTCTGCGTCAGGATCGAGTTCTGCACGTTGGTCGCGGTGGTAAACAGAGGAATCGCATTCACTGTCCCGCCGGTCGTGGTGACGTTGGATGAAGCCGGGGGCGGAGCCGATGCTTCCGGCTTCGTCCCTTTTTGGTTGACCGCGACGGGTACGGACGACGCAATCGGCGCCGCCAGCACGAACGCCGACGCCGGCAGTCCGCCTAGCGTTTGGGCATCGGCGGCCTTCAGCGCGTAGGGCACGCTCATCAGCAGGACACGCGGTTGCTCCGCCCCGCCGTTGACCGACACGCCCAACCAGCGCGCTTCCCCCGAGGCGAAGGCATCCAGCGGCAAACCTTCCGGCTTCGTAGCGCCAAGCTGCGCCGTGAAGTTGCCTTTGGTGTCGGCATTCACGCTCTGCGTCTCCAGCCACAGGGGCGCTCCGCCTTGCTGCTCGCGATAAATTGCGAACGTCACGCCAGCCACACCGGAGATCGCCTTGCCGTTCGCATCACTGGCGTGCCCGGAGAAGCTCACCACCCGCGGCACCATGTTTTCCGCAGAACGAGACTCCTGCTGCGCAGCTCCGATCGAGAGGAGAACGACGATTGCACTGAACATCCGCAGAGTCTGTTGAATGAGTTTCATCACACCCTCCTATCGATTTGGCTCCAGATGCGGAACGACAGGCCCGCCCCGATCCAAGGGCACGGAGGGAGCTTGCTTCAACGTCCGTTGGGCCTGCTGATGGGCGCGTCCGTTTAATTTTGCGTTCAGGCTTTGTTCGGGACGGGCCCCGTAAAGTTCCGGATTCAAGTACGTACCTCGCTCCTCCTGCGGCTTTTCCACTTCAACCGGTATCCGGTGGGCATTGGCCCACGCATCCTGGCGAATCCCGGTGACCTGCCAGGAAACCTCCATGCCAGGATGGCCACCCGCAATACGGAACTGGTGGTGGTTGACCTTGTCAGCGATGTAGAGGTTCGGCCCGGGAGCGCCAATTGCTGTCAGCGTGTAGCGGAATTCGCGGTTGAGGGCTTCGAACCAGTCCGGCAACTGAACAACCGCCTCGCCCTCAGCATCCAGCGTGGTATTTCCGTTGTAGATATTCATCATGTCGGGCGATTCGACGAAGGAGTGGTAGAGGTATTTGTTGGCCGGATCGAGAGGGTGGTCAATCTTGAACGATCCCCCGCTCTTGGAAAGGTTCCCGTGGACCGCGAGATCGCCGAAGACGACCGCACTGCCGGAAAAATCGGCAGCGTAGCCTCCATTGGTGGCTTCGCCGTAAACCCCAATGCCCCCGCTGTCATTAACCCCTGAAACTGCAATGCCACTCGTGCTGCTGCTGGCTCCCGAGACACCGACCGCTCCGTAGCTGTATACACCGACACTCGCACTGGTGGCATACACGCCGTAGGAAGTTCCATTGGCTTCCACTCCGGTGAGGCCGCCGCTTGCAAGGACTCCGTCGCCGTATGTGCTAGTGGCGTAGACTCCGGCTTGGTTCGTGCCCACTCCCCACACTCCGTAGCTCGGGCTCGAACCTCTCAAACCAAAGGAAGCACCTTGCCCGTAGACTCCTACGCCCTCGTTGCTCGTTCCGTAAATGGCGGCCATATTGGTGTTGTTGTTGGAGGTGTCAACGGCGTAAACCGGATACACCGAGCCCGTCGAATTTGAGGCGGAGATAGAACCGACACTGATTCGGCCGGATGAATCCCGCTTGGCAATGGCACCGGGTGTGTTGTTTGAATCCGGAGGTACCGTCCAAGCCAGGGCCAGGGTGCCGCTGGCGGTGATGGGCGAGCCTGTCACCGTGAAATCACTGGCGGGAGCAGTGATACCCACACTCTGCACGGTGCCGCTCCCAGTGCCCGGAAACGTCTGGCCCGTGGCAAATGTGATCCGTCCGTTACCGGCGATCTTCAACCCGGTTTCGGCCGGAGCAGCCGTGCCTTGCCCGAAGAGGAGATTCAGCGTGCCCGTCGCCCCTGCTGTGTTGTTGCTGGCCGGTTCGGCTTGCAACTGAAAACTTTGGGGAACGGCCGTACCGGTTTTGCTGTTGAAGACTGACGTCACGAAACTCTCCGGCCGCGAGTTCTTGCCCGCCGTTGCAGTCGCCGCACCCACGGCGGGCAGGTTCAACTTGCCAGCCACGTTCACTGCTGTCGTGCCGGTCTGCGTCAGGATCGAGTTCTGCACGTTGCTCGCCGTCGTAAACAGCGGAATGGCATTGACCGTGCCGCCCGAGGTGGTCACGTTGGACGTCGCCGGAGGCGGAGGCGAAGACAGGGGACTTGCGACCGCCCCGTTGTTTGACGCGGCCACGCCGCTTGCGGGAAGTGGGGCCAGCACAAAGGCGGACGCCGGCAGTCCGCCTAGCGTTTGCGCATCGGCGGCCTTCAGCGCGTAGGGCACGCTCATCAGCAGGACACGCGGCTGCTCCGCCCCTCCGTTGACCGACACGCCCAACCAGCGCGCATCGCCCGAGGCGAAGACATCGAGCGGAAGACCTTCGGGCTTCGTAGCGCCAAGCTGCGCCGTGTAGTTGCCCTTCGCGGCCGTAACATTCTGCATCTCCAGCCACAGCGGCGATCCGCCAGTCTGTGCCTTGTAGATGGCAAAGGTGGCCCCGACCACTCCGCTCAGGACCTTGCCCTGCTCGTCGGCAGCTTTGCCGGAGAAGTTCACCAAGCGCGGGACGACCGGGTGCGGAGCGGGAGCTGTCTCTTGCGCATGAATCAGCGATGCAAGGATTGCGATGCCACACAGGGTAGTTAGCGCTCTCGGTAATGCTCTCATGCCGTCCTCCTCTCAGTTTTTGGTGTGCCTGTCGTAGTACGCGTAGTCCATCAAAAGACGATCAAGTCAAAGTCTCCGTTCAAGTTAGTCGTTCCCCCATCTCCGTAACTGACAAGAATGGTCGTGTTGCCGTAACCTATATCGGTTCCAGGCTCAGCGATCGCTATTGGTGTGCAATTGCAGCTGTTGGGGAGGGGATAGTAGCCTACTGCCACCGAATAGAAACGGTCATCCACCCTGAACCCGATATCGATAATCCAATTCCCCGCCACGCCTACTTCATGGAGCACAAAGCCACATGGAGGCGCGCTCGCCGCCGACCCCGAAAGGCTCGAGTTGTAGCAACGCGTGATCGTGTACGGGGCTTGGCTGCCATTAACATGCATCATCGCCTTCGCCCAGCCGCCGCCTGTGCGGTTCTGTTGGGCGTCGCCATCTGCCTGAAAGGCGGGGCCGCTGCTGCTGCTGCCTAGGACTCCGACGCCGCTGTTGCTGCTGCCTGAGAGCCCCCAACCGCTGTCGCTGTATCCCACGATGGCCGCTGCCGAACCTTGCGCATACAGCCCGTTTCGGCCACCCTGCGCATACAGCCCTATTCCGTTCGGATCGTAGTTCTGGGCATAGACTCCGTAACCGGCGATATTGTGGGCTAGTCCCACGACGCCGTCCGGGCCGAAGCCATTCAGAGTGGTGGTTCCGAAGCTTTCGCCCATCACGCCTTGCCCCTGCTTCACACTGCCGTAAACGCCCAGTCCCGAAGCGCTGGTTCCGTAAATTCCATCGCCGGAGTGCTGGGCCCAGCCGAATATCCCGACCCCGTTAGTAAGCGTGCTCGTGCCGTAGACTCCTGGACCATTCCCCGACTGCCCCGCCACTCCGTAGTTCGAATCGCTGTATCCGGATATGCCCACGTTGCCGCTTCCAGTGGCTGCGACTGCGAAAATCGAACCGGAACTGAAACCTCCGAATGCATCCCGCTTTACGATGGCGTTGGCGGTGTTGGCATTGCTTGGCGCCACCGTCCAGTTCAGGCCGAGCGTGCCGGCGGATGTGATCGGCGAGCCCGTGACTGTGAAGTCCGAACTGGGGGCGGAGAAGCCCACACTAGTGACCGTGCCGCTGCCACCCGGGAAGGTCTGGCCTGGAGCGAACCCGATGATGCCATTGGGGCCGATGCGCAGCCCGGTATCGGCCGGAGTGGTCGTCCCGCTGCCATACAAGAGGCTCAGCACTGCAGACGGATTGGCCGTGTTGTTGTTCGCGGGTTCGGCCTTCCATTGGAACGTCTGATTAGTGACGGTCCCCGTTGAACCATTGAAGACCGAAGCGATGAAGCTCTCTGGCTGGGAAGTTTTCCCAGCGGTGGCGGTGGCGGCTCCCGTCGCAGGAAGACTCAGAACGCCACGAACCGTCGCACCGCCCTTCACGTCGAGTGTGGCCATTGGCGTGGTCGTGCCGATGCCAATCCTGGCCGTCGTGCCCGACCCGGTCTGCGAGATGGCGGAGTTTTCGATGTCGGTCGCCGTGGAGAACAAGGGCAGCGTGTTGGCGGTTCCCCCGTTGGTGGTCACCGCCGACGCCGGCGGGGGCGGCGTGCTCGACGTCGAAGTTGCGCTTGCTGCAATCGACGAAGAAGCTCCGCCGTTCGTCGGCGGGGCAGCCAGCACGAAGGCCGAAGCCGGCAAGCCATTCAATGTTTGTGCATCCGCTGCTTTCATGGCATACGGAACCGCCACCAACAACACGCGCGGCTGCTCGGCTTCGCCGGCAATCTGGACCGCCAGCCAGCGCGCTTCGCCGGTCTGGAAGAGGTTTGTGGGCAGGGCCTCACCGCCCGATGCGCCCAGTTGCACCGCGTAGCGGCCGGACTTGTCGGGAGTCACATTTTGGGTGTCCAGCCAGAGCGGCGCTCCCCCCTGTTGGTCCTTGTAGAGGAGGAAGGTGACGCCTGTGATGGACGTGACTGTCTTCCCTGTGCTGTCTTTCAAGACGCCCGCGTAGCTGATCGCCAGCGGGACCCGACTCTCGGCCGATGCAAGAGTCACGCCGTCGCTGGCGTTCTGTTGCTGGCTACCCGCTTGCTGACCCGCGCTCATGATCGGCATTGCAACGAGGGCAAGGCCTAGACTTGCGACACCACTGAAGAGCCTCTGGCGGTTCATAGAATCTCCGATTGAGCGTGAACGATTGAGTTCGGAACAACTGACGGCTGCCAGCGTCCCCGAACCGAAACCGCGCCCGGAAAAAGGGGGCCGAGCTTTCAGATCAGGAAGGCAAAGAGCGGAACGGCAGGGCATTTACGATCTGCGACTTGCCCTCTATTAGGAACAATCGAAAATGGAGGGCTAATCGCGACACCGAAAGAAAGATTATTTTGGAGGTTGTCCGGCAGTCACAGTTGAACCGCGAGACGGCCGCGCAGAGTGGGTAGAAACCGGCGCGCGCTACGAACTTAGTTGCAGAAAATTGCCTACAAGTCGGCTCGCGCGCGGGGCTTATTTGCGATCCGTGGCTTGCGAAAGCGATTGCCGGAGCAGGAATTGAGCGTTCGGCAATTTGCCTTGCCAGTTGTTCCACAGGTCGGCTCTTAAGGTTTCGTACTGCTGTGCTTCGCTGATCTTCCCGGATCGCCGGTAGATCGTGGCGAGAGCGCTCCAGGTGCGGGAAAAGCAAACTGCGTCGCCGATGACGTTCTGCGGGTCCGGTTGCCAGGCTGCCAGTTTATCCAACAATTGCCGATACATTTCCGCAGCCTTCGCGTTGTCGCTGGTCTCGGCATAGTGGTCGCCCAAGGCCCGCATGGCGTGGTCGGCAGCGCTCATCGGCTCGATCTTTGTGGCGGGTAAAATATGCGCTTGGGTCAGAAGGTCGAATGCACGGTCAATCCGGCGCTTCGCTTCTGCGCCTTGTCCGAGGTGGCGCAATGGGTAAGAAGAAGCAGCCAGCAACTCCGCTTCATTCAGACGGGTGCTGTCGTTGCTCGTGATCTCCGAAAGGCGAGCCAGGGCGTTGTTATAGATCTTCAGAGCTTTGCGCGGATCCCCATGGCGAAGAATGTTGCCCATCTCCAAGGAGAACAGGGCCTCGTGGTGTCGGCTGAGATGATCATTGAGATCCTTTTTCGCAAACTCTTCGGCAATGTCTAACGCCTTTTGTAACACCGCGAGCGCTTCCTGCTCACGACCCAGACTGGGTTCTGCGTCCCGTCTCCCAAGAATCATGCCCTTGATGCTGAGAGCGTTGGCAAGATTCATCTGCAGCGAGAGATGGCCATTCGCCGCCTTTTGCTGCACGATGAGAATGGCCGCATCCACACCCTGGAGCGCTCCCTCGAGATCTCCCGAGATCCACAAATCGCTGGCCAGCAGCACATAAGTCGTGCCCTGAGTCGCAAGCACCCTGGGGAAGGGCTGGGCGATTTCCAGCGCTCGCTTCGCGTACAAGATCGACTTCGGAAAGCGCCGTCTGTTCTGGTATATCTCCGCGATGTTTCCGTAGAAATAAACCACTCCCCAGGCCTCACCGGCTTCAATCTTATAGAGCGTCATGAAGCGGTCCAGTTGGGCAGCCGCCCGATTCGCGTGCTGAATCGAGTCGTCGTCCCGTCCCTGCGCGTCCGCAAGGACCATACGGTCATGCTCAATCATTGCCGAAACAATCAGGGCATGGCGATTGGTTGGGTCGTGGGAAAGTATTGAGTCAACAAACTTGTCCGCGTTGTTCAGATTGGCTTCGGCTTCCGGAAACATTCCCAGGTTTGCGGACGTAGGATCGCCCTGCACATGTGCCACCCTCACGTAGGAATTGGCGATCTCCAGAGCGAGGTCATCGTTAACGTGGCCCACACTGCCGAGCGAAGCAAGATATTGTTGGGCGTCGGCAGTCATTTCCTTGCGGACCCCGGTCGCACCCGGCAAACCGCGGATCTCGTTGTCCAGGTCAATGAACTTGTTGGCCAACTGGCGGACCTGTGCGAACCGCTGCTCGGCAGCCTTGCGTTCCCGGTTGGCGACGAACAGGCCGATCGACAGGCTCGCGATCACGGCAACCAGGGCGACGGAGAAAATCGAAACCGGCACCAAGTTGCGTTTGACAAATTTGTTGGTGCGGTAGGCAAAGGAATCGCGATGGGCGCTGATCGGCTCCTCATCCAGGTAATTCCGAAGATCGGCGGCCAAGGCGCCAACCGAAACATATCGCTCTTTGGGGTCCTTCTTCAGGGCCTTGGCGAGAATGACGTCGAGATCACCGCTCAATTGTTTCCGCAGCTTGTCGGCGTCAACCCCGCGATTGGCTGCCGCCAGCGACCGCTCTTCCTGGCTGGTCGAGGTGAGGACCTTGGATGGGCTTAGGGGGTCGGTATCCACGATGGCCTTGATCAGGTCTGCCGGAGTGCGATTGGCCCCCGCCGGATGTTGTCCCGTCAAAATCTCGTACAGAAGCACGCCGAGCGCATAGACATCGGTGGCGGTGGTGATGGGCTGTCCGATCAATTGCTCTGGCGCGGCATAGGCGGGCGTCAGGGGCGAGCCGGCATCCTGGGTCAGCGACGCATAATCGGGACGTTCATCCAGAAGCTTTGCGATCCCAAAGTCGAGCAGCTTCACCTCGCCTTCGGAGTTCACAAAAACATTCGATGGCTTCAGATCGCGGTGAACGATCAGGTTTGCGTGTGCGTGAGCGACTGCGCCCAAAACCTTGAGAAATAGCTCAATGCGCGCACGAATCCCCAGTTTATGTTCATCGCAATAACGGTCGAGGGGCTGGCCTTCGACAAATTCAAGGACCAGGTAGGGCTGGTTGGTGGTGGAAACTCCGGCGTCCCAGAGCGCGGCAATATTTGCATGAGTGAGACTGGCAAGGATTGCGCCCTCTTGCCGGAACCGCTCTTCGCCGCGCTGTCCGATGAGCGCGTGGCTCAGGAACTTCACCGCCGCGCGCCGCTGAAACCTTCCATCGCTGCGTTCGGCGAGCCAGACAGTCCCCATTCCACCCTGGCCGATGGGCGACACCAGCCGGTAAGCCCCGATGGTTTGGCCGGCCAGTCCGGGCGAAGGCGCGCCGTCCATCGGCCCCTGCAGCAGGAACTCCTCCCGGTCCGCCGCTTTCTGCGCTTGCAGCAGGTCACCGAGTTGTTTGGCCAATCCCGGATCTTGCTTCGCCAGCGATTCCAGCCAATCAGCCCGTTCGGATTCCGACAAGGTCAATGCCTTGTCCAGATAGGGACTTAGTAGGCGCCATTGGTCGGTGTTCTGCATCGTGCATTGGAAGCTACTGAGGCAGCTCCTTGCGGAGTTTGCGGTGGAGATAAATTCGCGCCTTGGCCCATTTTCTTTGCACCGTGCGTTCTGACAAGCCCTGGATCACGCCGATCTCGGCGAACGAGAAACCGCAAAAAAACTTTAAGTCCACGATTTCGGCGAGCGCGGGCTCGACATTGGCGAGGCTGTCGAGAGCTTCGCTGATTTGCTCCAGCTCTCCGTGGTCCACCGCGGATCCGGCCATCTCAGTGGTAAAAGCTGTGATTTCGAACCGGCCTCCGCGTTTTTGCGCCTGACGGTTGCGAGCGTGATCAATGATCAGTCCCCGCATGACCCGGCAGGCGTAGGCCATGAAACGCCCTTGATCCACGAACGAAACGTTGCTCCTGCCCGCCATATCGAGGTAAGCCTGATGCAACAAAGTGGAGGCGCCCAAACTGATGTTCCCGCCGTGACGCGCCAATTCGCGTTTTGCCATCGATCGCAGTTCGGCGTAAAGCTGGCTGAACAGTGCCTCCGAGGCACTTCGGTCGCCCCCGTCACTGGCAGCCATCAACGCAGCGATCTCAGAGCTCACGTGGTCCCCTCAAGCCTGCTTGACAGACTCTCGCATCTGTAAAGATTCGTCAAGGCACGGCGCCGCAGAGAAGCCCTTTAGTTTGAGCATGTTGTATGGAGGCGAATGGTATTGGGCCGTTATGGGCGATTAATTCATCAGCCTGAGCTGGATTGATGACGAGCGAGTGAGTCCGCCAATTCGACGCAGCGCATGCGCATGAAGACGAAGGTGAGGTTCTTGTGTGTAGCGTGGTGGCCCTGGGCCGATTCGAACGGCCGACCTCCGGTTTAGGAAACCGCTGCTCTATCCAGCTGAGCTACAGGGCCACTGGAACTGCTCAATTATTGCATGCAGCATGCGGATCGGGGGACCAACCGATTTCTGATGGTGGCGCAGTTTGGGTCACGCATTGGGCTCGCTCAGCGGAGGATCCCTCGCCCACGCCTGAACAACGGCTACGCTCAGGATGACCAAGCCGTGTAAAAGCCAAACTGCACTCCTACCCAGTCCTTAACTTGCTGCAAAAGTCCCTTGTTCGCTCTATAGTATGGGACTTCTGGCAATCGGCACTCTGGCTGCGTCCAGGGTCGCCCAAGGAGGAAGCATGCCGTTGCGTCTGGACACACGCCCCGTGGGGGACGTCGCCGTGGTGCAGTGCAGCGGCCGCATCGTGAGCGGCGCGGAAGTGCGCTCCCTGCAATTGCACTTGGAAAAGATCTTCATCCAGCACCACGACGTGGTCCTGAATCTTGAGAAGGTGGACTTTGTGGACAGCAGCGGACTGGGAGCGCTGGTGCGTCTGGTGTCGACCGCGAAGGTGAACCACGGCACGTTGAAGCTGTGCGCACTGCAGCCGCATGTGAAGAAGACGCTCGAGATGACCAACCTGATGGCATTGTTCGAGACCTTCGAGTCTGAAGCCGACGCCATCGTGGCGGCCTATCTGGGACCACGTTACGCGCAGGACGGAAACGCGGAGAAGCAACTGCATATTCTTTGCGTCTACGATTCGGCGGACGTGCGCGCGCTGCTGGGCGAAGTGTTGTGCCGCGCGGGCTATCGCGCGGTCACCACCGGCCACATGCGGGACGCGCAGATATTGCTGAAGGCGACCAAGGCGAAACTTGTGGTGCTGGGCTCGAACATGCAGGGCGTGTATGGGGCACCGGCGAAGCAGGTGATCGAGGAGATTGATCCGGCGGTGTCGCTGGTTGTGCTGGACGAGGACTTCGCGGCGCAAAATCCCGGGGACGCTGCGACCAAGCTGCTGGAAACGATCCGCGACCGCAGTGCAGGAATGGTGAACTAAAGGACTGCTTCGACGCGTCAGCCGGGCAGTTCCCAGCCCTCTTCCTTCATCTTTTTTTTCGTCCACTGCTGCAGGTGCTCAAACATGGCGGGCACCATGCGCGTGAAGTGGATTCCAACCCTTGCGCCTTCCACCCAAACGACACGCGCGTCTGCTTTCATTGTGATGTCGGAATCTGGCAGCGGAAAACTCACCTCGATCTCACCCGTCACTTTCATATTCGCGGGAAGGCCGTCGAGGCCCATGCCGCCGGTGCTGAGATTGGTGGCACGCGCAGTGGCTTGCTCGCCGCGGGCGTTTCGAACCGCGACAGGAATGTCGACGCGAGAGCGGAAGAATTTCTGCTGCTCCGTGCTGATGAAGCCGAGGGTCGCGCCTTCCGTGGGCGCATCAGTCAGCCCATATTCTTTAATCTTGCGAGTCAGCGTGCGTCGTGAGATGCCGAGCTTTTCCGCGGCGCGAGTGCGGTGTCCGGCGGTTTGTTCGAGAGCGCTGCGAATCGCTTGTTCTTCCATGCTGCCGAGGTCGCAAGTGGCAGCGATCATCCCACTGCGGGTGTTAGGAGCCTGGGCAGCCTCGGCGGGCAACTGGCGTTGGATCTGCTCCCGACTAATCTCAGCACCCGGCGACTCCATGCATGCCTTGGTGATGATGTTGCGCAGTTCGCGAATGTTGCCGGGCCAAGCGTGGGAGTGCAACACGGAAAGCGCAGCCGGGGCAAGGGTGCGAGGCGGCATCTTTCCGCTGAGAGCGCTTTCGGCAAGCGCGGCAATGTCTTCCGGGCGCTCGCGCAGCGGGGGAACGCGTAAATGGAACTGGCTGAGGCGGTGATAGAGGTCGCGGCGGAATTTGCCGGCCTCCACAGCGGCTTCGAGGTCCTGGTTGGTGGCGGCGACCACTCGAACGTCCACATGAATTTTGCGGCTTCCGCCCAGCCGGTAAAACGGTTGGCCATCCAGAACGCGCAGCAGCTTGACTTGCGTGTGCAGCGGGAGTTCGCCGATTTCATCGAGGAACAGCGTTCCTTTGTCGGCAAGTTCGAACATGCCGGCCTTGGCGCTATCGGCGCCGCTGAATGCGCCTTTCTCGAAACCGAAGAGTTCGCTCTCCACAAGATTATCGGGCAGGGCTGCGCAGTTGACGTCGATCCAGGGCTTTGCCCGGCGATGCGAAGAATGATGAATGGTGCGCGCGATGAGTTCCTTGCCAACGCCGGTCTCTCCAGTGATCAGCACCGTCTCAGTGTGGCCGGCCACTCGTTCCACCAGACCCATGAACTTGTGCATGATGGGGCTAGCGATGATGAAATCCTGCCCGTCGACGTGGCGGACCTGGGTTGCGCGGGAAGATGACTCGGGCTGCGCGACCCGCACTCCCACGCGCGGTAGCGCGGTTTCGGACTCCAGCGCATCCCGGCACGACGCGACGATGCAAGCGGGGTTGCCGCTGCTGTCGCTCAACAGTGATAGGTGGATTTGCGCTTGCCGTGAGCCTGCTCCGGGAACGGCGACTCTGACTGATGCGTGGCCCTTTTCCACGCATGTAGCAATCAGCATGCGCTGAAGGCTTTCGACCGTTTCCGGTCCGTTCGGTCGCAGGACTGTAGCCAGGGTCGCCCCGGGTGCGATGCCATTCTGGAGTCCGAGCAGGACAATCAGCCCCTGGCTTGTGCCGGTCAGCCGACCACTCAGATCCAGAGAAAAGACTTCTACTTGGTCGCCGGCGCTCTCCGACACTCCGGCCGGAGAGCTCGAGTTGAGCTGAGAAGTCGCCATCGCGGACGAGAATCCGAAAGAGATTCTTGCACACGATCGTTTCCTCTGGCAGTGACCATGGTAATCATCTTTTCGGCTGAATTGCGGCACAACGGAGGCTGGCGGTGGAACCGTCCGTCCGTGTCCGGCGATTACGTCGGTAATCTTCGAGACCGCGTCCGCGACCAATAGGATGGGGCAGGAACTGCTGCCGGTGGAGTGTGTAGTCCAGCGGCCGAGCGACCTACGTATGTCATTGCGGACGCGAATCTTCATTGGAGTCACGGCGCTGATCGGAGTGTGGCTTTTGGTCGGCACTCTGCGCCATTGGCCGCACGTGGATTGGCCGCGCTTCCTGAGTTATCTGGTGGTAGCGATCATCGCATCCGGAATGAAAGTGCAACTGCCGGGCATTGACGGCACGATGTCGGTCAACTTCCTTTTCATCCTGCTCGGCGTAATGGAGTTGAGCCTTCCGGAAACGCTGGTGATCGGATGCACTGCAACGCTGGTGCAGAGCCTTTGGCAGGCGCGCGACCGCATCGACCCGGTGAAAATAATCTTCAATGTTTTCAGCATGATGGCGGTTGCCACCGGCCTTTGCTACCTGACCTACCACGCGCTGGAACCTTCGTTCAGCAAATACAAGCCGATTCTACTGGCGGTTGCGGCGCTGGTTTTCTTTCTGGCCAACACGCTGCCGATTTCGTTCGTCATCGCCCTCACCGAAAAGAAAACGGCGCGCAGCATCTGGGCAAATTGTTATTTCTGGTCGTTCCCCTACTACCTGGTCGGCGCGGCGGTGGTCGGGCTGATCGGCATCGTCAATCAACTCTCGGGCTGGCAGACCTCGCTGCTGATTCTGCCGGTCATCTACTGGGTGTACCGCTCCTATCGCCAGTACCTAGGACGGCTGCAGGCGGAAAAAGAGCGTGTGGAGATCGAGAAGCGGCATGTGGAAGAAATCGCGGCGCTGAACATGCGCACGATCGAAGCGCTGGCGCTGGCGATCGAAGCCAAGGACCACACCACGCACCGGCACCTGCAACGAGTGCGGACTTATGCGGTGGAAATGGCGAAGGCGATGCAACTTCCGGATGAAGTGATGGAAGCAGTGCGGGCGGCGGCGCTATTGCATGACATCGGCAAGCTGGCGGTTCCCGAACACATCATTAACAAGCCGGGACGGCTGACCCCGGAAGAATTTGAAAAGATGAAAGTACATCCTCTAGTGGGCGCGGAAATTCTGGAGCGCGTCGCGTTCCCCTATCCGGTGGCGCCGATCGTGCGTTCCCACCACGAGCGGTGGGATGGCAGCGGCTATCCAGATGGATTGAAGGGTGAAGAAATCCCCATTGGAGCGCGCATTCTGGCGGTCATTGATTGCCTGGACGCGCTTGCCTCCGACCGTCAGTATCGGCCTGCGTTGCCGCTGGAAAAGGCCATGGCGGCGGTGCAGGAAAAGGCGGGGACGTGGTTCGACCCGAAAGTGGTCGAGACCCTGCGCCTGAATGCCAAACAATGGGAGACGATCGCTCACGCGGTTGAATCGCGCAGTAACGAGCATAAACTTTCGCACGACGTCAAGATTGAGCGCGGCACCGAACCCGCATCCGGATTTGCCGCGGAGCGGCCGAGCGCCGACACGGAAGTGGACTTCCTCACGTCCATCGCCTCGGCTCGGCAGGAAGCCCAAATGATGTTTGAACTCAGCCAGGATCTGGGCAACTCTCTCAGCCTGAGCGAAACGCTTTCAGTGCTTTCGATGCGGCTGCGGCGGCTGATTCCTTATGACTCGATCGCAATCTTTGTCCGCCGCAATGACTGGCTGCTGCCGGAATTAGTGAGCGGCGACAATTTTCGCGTGCTGTCTTCCCTGAAGATCCGCATGGGCGAGGGCCTGTGCGGTTGGGTCGCGGAAAACTGCAAGCCGATTCTGAACGGCAATCCCAAGGTAGAAGCCGGCTACGCCACCGGACTCGATAAAGACTCGCCGCTGGAATCGGCGCTGGCAGTGCCGCTGGAAGGCATCAATGGCGTAGTGGGCGTGCTCGCGATGTATAGCGCCGGGGCCGATGCCTTCACCACGGACCATCTGCGAATTCTGCTGGCGGTCGGCTCGAAAGTGGGCATGTCGGTTGAGAACGCGCTGCGCTACCAGCAGGCCGAGAGTTCAGCGACGACCGATTTTCTCACCGGCCTGCCGAATGCGCGTTCGCTGTTTGTGCATCTGGCGCAGGAAGCGGCGCGCTGCCGCCGCACTTCGAGTCCGCTGGCCGTGATGGTATGCGACCTCGACAACTTCAAAAGTGTGAACGACTCGTTCGGCCATCTGGAAGGCGACCGCCTGCTGCGCGAGTTCAGCGCACGCCTAAAGGAAGCTTGTCGCGGTTACGACTACGTCGCGCGCATGGGGGGTGACGAATTCGTGGTGACTTCGCCGGGACTCACGCCGGAAGGAGCCATTGAAAAGTGCAGCCGGCTGAATCAGATCGCCGTGGAGTGCGGCCGCGAGATCTGCGGCCGGAACACTATTTCTCTAAGCGTGGGCACCGCGTTCTGTCCGGTCGACGGCTTCGACGTTGAAAAACTACTGGCCGAGGCGGACCGCAGAATGTACTCCATGAAGCACGCGCACCATGCCGAGGCTGCGCTACGCGACGAAAAAACCCAGGGCGCATCGGCGGGCTGAGGCCGTGACTCATGACGCGAAAAGTCTTCCATCACGCAGTGTCCCTTCTCGTAGTGCTCGTGCTGGGAGGCTTCCTTGCCGCGACGATGGTGCGGTTGGCTCCAGGCCATAATGTGGACGAGGAACTGCTGGACGCGCGCCTTAGTTCGGCGAGCCGGCAGGCGATTCTGCAGGCGCGGCACGGCGATCAGAGCGCACTCCAGTTTTATCTTCACTGGGCACGAAACCTGCTTCACGGCGACCTCGGAACTTCTCAATCGCTTGGGCAACCGGTGGCGCAACTCATTCGGGACCGGGCACCCGTGACGGCCCGCGTGGTGTGTCTTGGCCTGCTGATGGGATGGTCGGCGGCGATAGCACTGGTGCTCTTCGCAGCGGCAACCCGCAGGCGGGTGGGCGATGTCGCCGGCATCGCGGTGAGCGGAGCGCTGCTTAGCCTGCCGGCGGCCGTGCTGGCGCTGCTTTCGGTGATCTGGAACCTCGCCGGCAGCCTGGCGATCGGTTTGGTCGTGCTTCCCAGGGTGCATCGCTACAGCTGGAACCTTCTACAGTCGGCTTACGCGCGTCCGCACATCATTACCGCGCGAGCGAAGGGACTCTCGGCAAGCCGCATCTTTCTCTTTCATGTCATTCCGGTGGTGGGCCCGCAACTGCTGGCGCTGGCCGGAATTTCTGTCAGCCTGGCGGTCGGTGCCGCGATTCCGGTCGAAGCCCTCTGTGGAATCGCCGGCATCGGGCAGTTGGCGTGGCAGGCGGCGCTGTCGCGCGATCTGCCTTTGATCGTGCATCTCACAACTATGGTCGCGCTGGTCACGGTCACAGCGAATTCGCTGGCCGACCTTGCGGCAGGGCGGGAAGCCGCCGCATGAAGCTACTGCGTAACGCCGCGTGGGTCTGCCTGGCAGTGGTAGTGATTGCATCCGCAGCCGCGCCGTGGCTTGCTCCCGCCGGTTATGCGATGCAGAGCCGGGACTCGTTTGCCGCACCGCCATCACACGAGCATTGGCTCGGCACCGACGATCTGGGGCGTGATCGCTTTGCGCGCCTGATTTACGGGACACGCATTTCTCTTCTGCTTGCGCCCGCGGCCGCCCTGCTCTCCACGCTCCTCGCGGTGCTGGTCGGCGGACTGGCCGGGTACATGGGCGGTTTTTGGGAGAAGGCCGCGGTTGGCATCAACGATCTTTTTCTTTCCCTGCCCTGGTTGTTCCTTCTGATCACCGTGCGCGCGATGTTGCCGCTCGATGCCTCTCCGCTGACTTCGGTCGCGCTGACTTTTCTGGTGCTCGGCCTTCTGGGCTGGACCAGCGCCGCCAGAGTGCTGTGCGCCTCGGCGAAGACGCTGCGATCGTCCGACTTCCTGCGTCAGGCGCGCGCCGCCGGGCTACCGGCATCACGCCTTTTCTGGGTACACGTGGTCCCCAATCTGCGCCCGGTGCTGGCCGCGCAGTTCTGGATTTCGATTCCCGTATTCATTCTGAGTGAGGCCAATCTGAGCATTCTTGGATTGGGCGTGCCGGAGCCAATGCCGTCGTGGGGAAGTTTGCTCCGCGAGTTGGAGGGGCTCGTGTCGTTTCGTGAAGAGCCGTGGAAGTTCGTGCCGCTGATTGTGCTGGTGGCCGTGGTCACATCCTTTCAGTTGATCTTGTCCGATCGAGAACAGGTGGTTGCATGAGCAGGATTCGCGTAAGCGCGCTGACTCTCGCGCTTCTGTTGGCAACGCTGCCCATTACCGCACAGAGTGGTAACGAGATACATTTTTGCCTTCGCTCGGAGCCCAAGACGTTCAACCCGCTAAAAGTGGACGACGACGCGTCTCTGGCGGTGCGCTACCTCACCGGCGGGGTGCTGGTCCGCGTAAACCGGAAGTCCCAGACCGTGGAAGGAGAACTGGCCGACTCGTGGAAGTTATCGAAAGATGCTCGCCAGATCACGCTGAAGCTGCGTCGCAATGTGCGCTTCTCGGATGGAACTCCGTTCTCCGCCGAAGATGTGGCGTTCACCGTTCAGAGGTTGATGGACCCGGAGCTACACTCTCCCACCGGCGATGCGTTTCGCTCGGGCCCGGGCCAGGTTGTGACCAAAATCATTTCTCCGGCGGAGATTTCCATCACCTTTCCCGCACCCGTGATCGGTCTTGATCGGTTGCTCGACCAGGTGGCACTGATGTCGGCGCACTCGCCCAAGAAAGAGATGGCGGTTCTTGGCCCCTTCATGGTCGCGGACTACAAAGCTGGCGCGTCGCTGCACATGGTGCGCAATCCGAATTACTGGAAGCACGACGCCCAGGGGCACTCGCTGCCCTATTTGGACGGGATTGTTCTGGACATCCAGTCGAATCGCGACGTGGAACTGCTTCGCTTCCAGCGTGGCGAACTCGATCTGATTAACTCACTGGACAGCGAATACTACGAGAAACTTGCATCAGCTTCACCCGGAGTTGTTCATGACGCGGGCCCTTCGCTCGATAGCGAGCAGATGTGGTTCAACGAGGTTGCGAAGGCTCCGATCGCCGATTACAAGAAAGCCTGGTTTCGCTCGACCACCTTCCGGATGGCGATCTCTGAAGCCATCAACCGCGAAGACTTGTGCCGCATCGTGTTCCGGGGCCACGCGCGGCCGGCCATCGGCGCAATTTCTCCCGCGAATCGTTTCTGGTTCAACAGCAAGCTGTCGGCCACGCCCTACAATCCTGATGCCGCCCTGAAACTCCTTTCCAGCGCTGGATTTTACATGGACCACGGCGTGCTCCGCGACGCTCAGGGCCGCGCTGTAGAGTTTTCCATCATCACCAACTCCGGCAGCCGTTCTCGTGAGCGCATGATTGTGCTCATGCAGCAGGACCTACAGAGGATCGGAATCAAAGTGAGCGTGGCCACGCTCGACTTCCCTGCCCTGATCGAGCGCATCACGCAGACTTTTGATTACGACGCGGCGCTGCTCGGCCTGACCAACACCGATCTCGATCCTGATGGTCAGATGAACGTATGGTTGAGTTCGGCGGAAAATCACCAGTGGAACCCGCAGCAGAAAACTCCCGAGACCGCATGGGAAGGTGAAATCGATGAACTCATGCACGCACAGGCTTCCAACCCGGACAATGCGAAGCGAAAAAAGAGCTTTGACCGAGTGCAGGAGATTGTTTTGCAGCAGAACCCGTTTCTTTATCTGATTACCAAGAACGCGCTGTCGGCAGTGTCTACGCGCGTCCGCGGGGCCGACCCGGTGGCGGTCAATCCGCAGACCTACTGGAACATCGAATTCTGGACGGTGCAGAAGTAATGGTGCCCGAACCGATGAGCGACCCAACCCGAAACGGCGTCCCGCTGCTGCGTGTGAGATTCAGCGCGGGTTATGCGTCCAGGCCGGACGTTCTGCGGGATGTTGCGCTCGACGTTTTGCCGGGCGAAGTGATGGGACTGGTGGGCCAGAGCGGTTCCGGTAAGAGCACGCTGGCAATGGCGCTGCTGGGATTGCTTGACCGCCGGTGCAACGTCCGCGGCAGCATTCGCTTGCAGGGACAGGAATTGATCGGCTTGAGCGAGCCCAACCTAAGATCCTTGCGCGGGCGGGCCATGGCGCTGGTGTTGCAAAGCCCGCTCACATCGCTCAACCCTGCGTTGCGGATTCAGACTCAGTTGACGGAGGCGTGGCGGGCCCACACCTCTGGAACCCGGCAGCCGGCGGTCGAGAAAATTCGCGCTGCCCTGCTGTCGGTTTCCCTGCCCGCGGACGACGAATTTCTGCGCAAGCTGCCGTCGCAGATGAGCGTGGGACAGGCCCAGCGAGTGCTCATCGCCATGGCCGTGCTGCATCGCCCAGCGCTGCTCATCGCCGATGAAGCCACCAGCGCGCTCGACGTGATCACGCAGTCAGAAATTCTTTCCCTCTTTGCGAAGTTGAACCGGGAATTGGGGATGGCGATTCTCTATATCTCTCACGACCTCGCGTCGGTCGCGGAGATTTGCCACCGCATCTCGATTCTGCATCAGGGAGAGATCGTCGAGTGCGGCAGCCGGGAGCAGATATTCTGCAATCCACGCCACGAGTACACCCGCCGCCTGATGGCTGCGCTCCCAAAGCTCCCCGGGCTGGCGAGGGCCGCAACTGCGGGTGGAATCGCGCCTCCTTCTATCCAATAGAGCGACAGCCGTCGCCTTCGTTGCATTCAACTAAATTCTCTCCAAAAGTAACCATCCAAACTCTCCGAAGTCACGCTTCCTGAGTTCTCAACCACCGCCGCGACAAACTGTCCCAACGCCCGCCAAGCGGGACAGATTGGCTCAATTTAAGCGAGATAGAGTTTACGTAAGTCATTCATTACAAAATACTTGCAATTTCGCCAAACGGTACTGGCCGTGCAATGAGAACAGCCGTGGGACAAGCTCTGGAATTTAGAAAGGGTGTCGTCATGTTGAAGCAGCCGAAGCGTCACGAGAAGCACAGCGCAGCCTGGGGCAAACGAAAAATGCTCCTGGGACTGCTGGCAACGCTGGTGGTCACGAAATTCGCGCTGGCGCAGAACGCCCAGGCGAACCTGTCGCAGCGACTGGGAGCGGGCCGCTACCCGTCAACGTTCGCGGCTGAAGTCATTCGTACGGCCCAGAGCTCGCAGCCGGGTCAGAAGATCAATGTGATCGTGCAGTACAAACATGCTCTGCAGCCGGCCACGATTGGCCGCTTGCAAAGCAACGCGGCGCGGGTGAATCACAACCTGATACTAATCAACGGCGTCGCCGCAAGCATGCCGGCAGCGTCTCTGGCCAGTCTGGCCAACGATCCTGAAGTAGCGAGCGTAAGCCTGGACCATCCGCTGAAGGGCATGGACGATCTTACCGATGCAGCGATGAACGTGAGCTCCGCATGGACGGCGGGATTTGACGGAACCGGCGTCGGCGTTGCAGTGATTGACAGCGGCATCAACGACAACAGCTCCGACCTCTGGAATGCGGCTGGCACAGCTGACCGTGTGGTGTACCACCAGGATTTCACAGGCACGCCGACGACGAACGCAGCCGGTGCCTACTGGGACCTGTATGGACATGGCACCCACGTAGCCGGCATCATCGGCGGCAACGGCGCCAATTCGGCAGGACAGTGGAAAGGCGTGGCCCCCAACGTCAATCTGATCGACCTGCGTGTCCTCGACGCGAATGGTGCCGGCTCCGACAGCAACGTCATCGCTGCCATTCAGAAGGCGATTGCCCTGAAGAACACGTACAACATTCGCGTGATTAATCTTTCCCTGGGCCGCGGCATCTCAGTGGGCTATGCCAACGATCCGTTGTGTCAGGCCGTGGAAGCTGCGTGGAATTCCGGAATCGTGGTCGTGGTCGCAGCCGGCAATTATGGACGCCTCGCCGATTACGGCAATGACGGTTACGGTACTATCACCGCTCCTGGAAACGACCCTTACGTCCTGACGGTTGGCGCGATGAAAAGCATGGGCACGGCGACTCGTACCGACGACCGCGTTGCCAGTTACAGCTCGAAAGGCCCGACCACTTTTGATCACGTGGCAAAGCCGGATATTATGGCTCCGGGAAACCAAGTCACCTCACTGGCAGCGCCGGGCGCGACTCTGGAGACCCTGCATGGCTCCAATTTCAAGTCTGGAAACTCCAAGTACTTCGTGCTGAGCGGCACCAGTATGGCGACGCCAGCTGCAGCTGGGGCCGTGGCTCTGTTGCTTCACCAGAGCCCGAATCTCACTCCGGACCAGGTCAAGGCCCGTCTGATGAAGACGGCGTACAAAATCGCGCGCACGACCAACACCGCGACCGACCTGGGCACCGGCAAAACCTACACTTCCAACCACGACCTGTTCGCGGTGGGGGCGGGTTATCTGGATGTGCAAGCGGCACTGGGCAACACGGACCTGGCTCCAGCTTCAGTGGGTTCCGCGCTCTCCCCTTATGCAACGGTGAACACGGTCACCGGCACGGTGACTTTGTCGAACGGCAACGTCGTAGTGCTTCCCAACTCGGTGGTATGGGGATCCTCGGTGGTTTGGGGTTCGTCAGTAGTTTGGGGCTCCAACGTCAACGGTATGTCGGTGGTCTGGGGATCGTCGGTGGTTTGGGGCAGCAGCCTCGTCAACGGATTCAGCGTGGTCTGGGGCAGCAGCCTGACTTCCGCCACCAGCGTGGTGTGGGGCAGCAGCTATGCGGTCTCCAACGCACAATCCGACGACACGGTCAACGAGCAGTAAGTGTGTGGAAGGTAACAGAGAAAGGAGAAAACATATGACCAACCACACACGACATGCCAACACACTCGCGGGATTGATGACGATCGCCGCGGTCGGCACAACCCTTTACGCAGCGGCGGCACGGCAGGCCTGGCAACCGCTGGAAGGCCTGACGCTCCTGGCGCTGGCGGCGGCGACGTCGCGAATGAAAGTGAAGCTGCCTGGCCTGAACGGAACGATGTCGGTGAACCTGCCGTTCCTGCTCTACGCGGCGGTCCACCTCAGTGCGATAGAAACCGCACTGATCGCGGCAGCCTGCGGCCTGGTGCAGAGCTGGCCGAAGAGTGGCGCAGAGTGGAAGCCGGTGCAGGCAAGCTTCAACGTCAGCATGATGGTGCTGGCGATGACCCTGACCAGCCTGCTCTTTCACGCAAAAGCAACGCTTCCGATGATGACCGGCCCATTGGGCTTGGCCATTGCCGGGCTGAGCGTATTCCTTGGGCAGACGGTGCCGGTAAGCGCTGTGATCGCCCTGACCGAAGGCGCAGTCCTGCGTCGCGTTTGGATCGGTATCGCCCATCTGTCGTTTCCCTACTACGTAGCCAGTGTGGGGATGGCGACGCTGATGGAGCAGATCCACCGCAATCTGGGGCTGCTGCTGGCAATGACTGCCGTGGCGGTCATGTACGGGATCTACCGCTCGTATCGGACTTACTTCCAGACTGCGGCCGAACCGGCCCCCGCACTCCGATACAAGGCGGCCCACGGCGGAGTCTAAACCCGTATCTCCTCACGTTCACGGGCGGGCATTCCGGTCACGGAGTGCCCGCTTTTGTTCGGGCCGGTGAGGAACCCATCCTGACAATAGTTGGCACCGCCAGAACCTCTCTAAGCTATAGGTGGATAAAACTTTATCGTCAGGACACGTGTGTTCAAGTTTCGCAACATAGTGTGCGCGCTGATGGCCGTTATTTATCCTGCAGCGGTGTCGAACGCCCAATCCGGGTTGGCGACGCTGTATTCGCAGGGCGGGGTGCGGCTTAACGGGGCGTCGCCTCCGGGGGTCATCGCCATTTTCCCGGATGATGAAGTGCAGACCGAACACGGATCGATGGCCAAACTTGCCGCCAACGGTTCGAGTGTGACGGTCGGACCAGAGAGCCTGGTCAGGTTTGAGGGAACCTACGTCGTGCTGGAGCATGGCAGCGTGGCAGTCGAGACCTCGCAGGCCTTTGCCGTTCGAGTCGGCTGCCTGACCGTTGTGCCGGCCAGAATCGAAGGAACCCAGTACGACGTGACCGATTCAAATGGCGAAGTCAAAGTGGTCGCCCGCAAGAGCGACGTGAATATCGATCGTAAGAACAAAGAGCAGAGCCCAAAAACCGCCAGCGAGGACGAACACGTGACAGTGAGAGAAGGGACCCAGGAAACTCGGCAGGACCATTGCGGAGCGGCAGCGCCGGTGTCCCATGCCGCAGTGGCTGGAATCAAGGGGCCGTTTCTGAACTCCGCGTGGGTCAAACTCGGGGGCTCAGGCGCGGTGGCCGGGCTCGCCTGTTGGGTGCTATGCCAGGGTGACAACCCCATCAGTCCCAACACGCCCTAGGCGACGAATCATTCCAGCTTACTCGCCCGGCGGGCTGCGGCATTGCTGCGCAGCACGTAGACCATGTAAAGGACCACGAACAAGTTCCCGATAAAAAGCGCGCTGCGCAGGAGCGTGATCCCGCGCAGGAGTTCCCGCACCTCGAGCGGCAGCAGCAGAGCCCCCGACACAAACGCGACCCACTCGGCCCAGCTTTTCTGGTTCCACAGTCCGTAGGCCTCGGCAAAACGCAGGGCAGCATAGGTAAAGGCGATCTGGGCCGCGGCCCACAGGCGGGCGTCGGTAATGTTGTCGGCGGCATCGAGGAACACCTGCGCCCAATGCCGATCGGAATTGATGTGGAAGACGGCGAGCAGGCTTTCGGCGATCAGCCAGGCGTCGCGGTGGACAAGCATTACGGCGCACAAGCCCATCAAGAGCACGAATGATCCCTTAAAGAATTCGAACGAAGCGACGGCCCGAAGCACCTGTTTCTTGCCGGGACGAAACCTGACCATGGAACCGGACGAGAGCATGAGTTGTGGCAAGGGCAGGTTATCACGGCGGTCGGGCGCGGTTGGACGGGTGTTTCTTACCTCGGTAACTGGAGCGCGCCTCAACTCCGATGAAATGATGGGATAAATCTTCAATCATCTCTGTACCAAGGCTGGGTCTTCATGCAGGCACGCAGATTCACGCTCGCGTTTTCGTTGCTCACGATTGCCGGATGCTGCGCCGCGCCCTTTGCCGCAGGGCAGGCCGCCGCAATGCCTCAAACCGCCCGCCAGGCGTTGCTGGAAATGTTTTTCAGCAAGACGCCAGGGACGCTTGTGAAGCACCTGCCCGCTGCCACGCTGGCGGCACTGGGAGAATCGGGAGCGATGGCGAACCTGAATCAGTATGCATTGCTCGGCGGCCAACTCGAGCATCAGCAAAAAAACCTGCGGACATTTGAGACGGGATCGGTGCTGTTGAGTGCAGAGAACACGACCACCGCCTCGAAAATGGAAGTCGTCGTGGAAAACGACAACCTCCGCGGCGAGCAGGACGACATCGAACTGTCGTTTCAAGCGTATAAGAATGGGGCGCTGGAGCACACTCCGTATATGCCGCAGATGACATTTTCCATGAAGCAGGAACTGGGCATCTGGAAGCTGAACGAAATCTCTGTCACGGTTCACTTGCCGCTGGCCGATCCGGACTTGCTGAAAACCCTGGTCGCTGCGGCAAAACTTCGGACCGCGCAGGGTGGGGCGACGGCCGGCATGGAAGCTACGTCGCAGACCGCCGGCGGGACCGCAGTCCTCTCGGCGATGCGAACCATCGTGAACGCGGAGAAGACTTACGCTGCTACCTATCGTGACGTCGGCTTCACCTGCACGCTTTCCGAGCTTGATGGCTTTGGCGGGGGCGAACGCAACCAGCACCAGGCGATGCTCATCAACGCAGGCCTGGCGGGGGGAAAGCGGTTCGGCTACCTGTTCGCGCTGTCACAGTGTGCAGGATCGCCGGCGTCCAGCTTCACGTTGACTGCAAGCCCCAACGCCAGTAGCTTTGGCCAGCGCGCTTACTGCACGGACCAGAGTGGCATGATCCGCTACTCCGCGGATGGCAGCGCTGCCAGTTGCCTGAAGAGCGGGACTCCCGTGCAGTGATCGCCCGCTTGCGCAAATAACGCGAGAAATAACGCAACCACGTTTGCGTCGATTTCCCTCGGAGAACATTACAGTCGAGACGACGGACCGTGCCAAGGAACGGGACTAACTTTTCGGTTTCCGGACTGCGGCCCTCAGTTCGGTGACGATCTCCTGCGACGCTTTGACCGCCTGCGCGTGCTGGTCCACCGGAAACGAGATGGCGCCGACGCGGGCATGGCCGCCGCCACCATAGCGCTCGCAGATTTTCGCCAGGTTCACCTGCGGCTCCTCGATCGACCAGGGGTTCGATCCCACCGAAACCTTTACGCGGAAACTGCTCTTGCTCAAGCCAACGCTGTAGATCGATTCCGGATGCAGATAATAGGGGACGAATTTGTTGTATCCCTCGAGATCGTAGCCGGTGATGTCGAAAAAGATGGTGGCGTCCTCGCAAACGCTGTGGCGTTCGAGGATGCTGACGGAAAGTTCGTGCCGCTTCATGAGCGGCGGAATCAGCGGCGCGACGAACGGTTCTTCCAGAATTTCTGCCAGCGGCTTGTTGGCGAGCAGGGGAATCAGGTTGGGCACAAACCTCTGGTCCGGCGCCGATTCGATGACCATGGTGAGCTTCATGGCCGGTTCGCGCATTTCCACGGCGGTTTGCGCGTCGGAGTATTGCGCGGCATCGATGATGTCGGTCCAGTGCACGAGCTCGGCGATTGGCGTGGGATCAAAGCCAAAGTGTTTCTGCGCAATCATGGCCAGAAAACTGGTACAGGACTTGTATTCCGGGTCGTAGAACTTCTGTCCGCTCTTGTCCGCGCGGAAGCGGGCCGCATCTTCGTCGCTGAGGAAGGCGCTCAGGTGATGGTCGAACCACCACGTGACATTAGGTGAACTGGAATACTTGAAGTCGACGATTGCGTTCTCGTCGCCATCGAACTGCACGTTCTCGAAAAGGGCGCCGGCGCGATGAAGTAGTCCCGAGAACACAAACTGCGCGTCTTTGCGGATGCGCTCGCGGTAGAAGCGCGCGAATACCGCGGCGGAAGAGGCTCCATCGAAGCACTTATCGTGGTAGAAGACTTTGAATCGCAATGATGACTCCGGCCCACGGATGCACGCCTCAATCCGTACGGAAGATAAAGGTTAATAGATTCAGGGCCGGAGCCGGGAAAGTCAAGCTCGGACTGTGGAGGACCCCGGCGTCCTAGTTTGTCCCGGCCAACTTCTCGGCGAGATCGCCGAGCAACGGAAGGCGGAAATATTCTCCCTGCAATGCCTTCACGACCAGCACCAGCCAGACCAGCACCAGGGCCATTACGATGACGATTGCGATCAACAAAGCCAGCAAATGACCCAGCAATGGAACAATGGACAACACAAGAATCAGGACTTTCCAAGCCACCTCGGCTGCCAAGCTGGCCAGGCATAGGAGCAGGCACTGAAATGAGTGAAAGCGGAGGTAGGGGTCGCGGCGGTAGGGCTCGACCAGAAGGAAAATTGCCGCTGGAATAAACGTAAAGTATGCCAGGGCCCCGGCCAGACCGCGAGGAAGATTGCCTACATTGCCGGACTCAGCCTTGCGCGAACTCATGGAGCATCCGCATGCGGGACAGAACGCGGCTTCGTCGGGCATGCTGGCGGCGCATTGCGGACAGGCAGTGGTCATAAGGGTGGCAAACGGCTTGCGGGCGCGGCTACTTGCGGCAGTCCTCGCACAAGCCGTAGATCTGGAACGTGTGTCGCGTGGTCGCGTAATTGTGCTTGCGGCCTATCTGTCTTTCCAGCTCCTCGACTTCGCGCGAGAAAAACTCCACCGAACTGCCGCAACTGGTGCAGACCATGTGATGGTGGCTGCGGCGATTGTACTGGTGTTCGTAACGCGCAATGCCGTCGTGAAAGGCGACTTCGCTGGCAAGCCCGCATTCTGATAGCAGCTTCAGAGTGCGATAGACCGTCGTATAGCCAATGCGCGGGTCCTTTTTCTGCACCAGGCGGTGAAGTTCGTCGATGGAGAGATGATCGCGGGTCTCGAGAAAAGTATGCAGAATGGTGTCGCGTTGGGCCGTTTGCTTCAGCCCGACCTTGCGCAGGTGCCCGTGCAACCACCCCTGGGCCTCGCGGACCATCTGCGGCGACAGATGGGGCTGATCATCGATTCGCTTCTGCAGCATGAGGGCTCGACGAGGCGGCCTGAAATGCGGCCAGCGCCAAGCATAACACCG
>Ga0209698_10000428_pt1 | contig 48368 bp, 38 predicted proteins | sample LitLauG_LLR_2012_FD_187203 | JGI IMG/M metagenome (GOLD analysis project Ga0209698, IMG submission 187203) | Freshwater sediment microbial communities from Pennsylvania, USA - Little Laurel Run_MetaG_LLR_2012 (SPAdes) (version 2) | ecosystem: Environmental > Aquatic > Freshwater > Creek >...
GAGTCTTGTCATTCAGTACCGAGCAGGCTTCGATTCCGGTCCCGGTTTACCGAAAAGCCGTCACTACTGTACAGCCGGTAAGTGTCGATTTTCCCAAAAGGGGGTCGGTTACGGGCCACGGGAACCGGGTCTGCAATGCCCTGGGAAGCGGGCGTCCGAGGTTTCGGGGGACGGCATTGCGCCGAACAGCGGACCGTGGCAGATTCACGAAGCGGCCGGGACGGAAGGACCTTCCCGGCCAATTCCGGAACTTCGGATTACGGAATTCGTCGCGGTAAAGAGCGCGTTCAATTCGAAGTTTTGCGGGGATTTCCGCGCTCCGACGGAATCGAGAAATTCCTTGCGTTATGAAATCGGTCAGGGTATAACTACGTCATGCGTAGTACGCGAAACGTAGCAAAATCGGATGCCGATGATCAACTGGGGCATTATTCCGATCCCCCCTTGTTGGTCCTGGCAAGTCTCGCCAGTGGACCCAAGCACGGTCACGCAATGATCGAGGACATCGCCTCGTTGTGTGGTACTCGGCTTGGGCCGGGAACGCTTTATGGCGCCATCGCGCGCCTGGAGCAGCAGGGTTGGATCGAACCACTTCCGGCCGAAGAGCGCCGACGACCTTACCGAATTACCAGGCAGGGTGCTCGAGTTCTGCACGCCAAATTGACGATTCTTCGCAAATTTGCGACTGTCGGAATCCGACGACTGGGGGTGGCATGAAGGCGCGTTATGCCCGGTGGCTCGTGCGCCTCTACCCTCGCAAGTGGCGCAACCGTTATGGGGAGGAGTTCGAGGCGCTCTTGCAGGAGAGTTCCGGCGGGTTTCGTTCGTTCGTCAATGTGCTCGCCTCAGCACTTGGCGAATATGCCATCCCTACGATGAGGCCTGGAGTCGTCATGAACCAATACCCTAATTCGCTTCTAACTCTTGGCAAGAGGCCCAGTGCATTTTTGCCAATGGCAATGTCAATCGCCGCACTGGCGATTGTCCTTGGCAGCATCGCCGCGTCGCCAGGTGTCGTGGTCCGGAATGCCGACGAAGGTGCCGTTGCCCATATCTGGCAGTTGCTCATGGCGGGGCAGATTCCAATCCTTGCCTACTTCGTGATTCGATGGCTCCCCCGCGTGCCCCGGCTGACAGCGTACGTCTTCGCGCTGCAGTTCACAGCGGCACTCGCGGCCATGGCACCCGTCTACTTTCTTGGACTCTAGAAAGTAGTCGCGGTCCGATACCCGTTCCGGGTCGTTGCCGTCGGCCTTGGCCCGTATTCCAGCACTACTGGCCAGGTCGGGGGTACCGCCGATAGCGGCTGTCGAAGTGCCGGAGGTCTCTCTTGCGCTCCTTACCGGTCCTTGGCAACATGGCGTAGCGGACTTCGTTAAAAGGCGACGCTGGCCAGGCGCACGTTGGTGTGAGCGCAAGAATTGCGTCGAAGGCGCCCATTCCTGGGCGACCCTATCGACGGCACAGTACAGAATTCCACTTTTGACATTGTTAAGAACTGAATATGACACTGGAAGAGGTATTTTTTGTTAGCCAGACCGTTGCGGCGGTGGCGGTCGTGGCTTCTATCGTTTACCTTGCGCGCGAGGTGCGTCAATCCGAGCGGGTGCAGCGCGCAACAATGCAGCAGGGCCGGGCCGACCGCGTCTCGACGGCCGCCTTGGCTATTGCGCATCCCGAGTTGGCTGGCATTTGGATGAGGGGAACGTCTGCCGAGCCAAACTTTACGCGCGAGGAACTCACCCAATGGATGTTGATTTGTCGCTCGGCGTTCTTGAGCGGTGAGGATTCATTTTTACAGCACAAGGCCGGTTTGCTCGACGAAGCGGCCTTTGACAGCTATGTTGCGGGTGCCCGGTATTACATGTCTACGCCGGGAGTGCGTGCCGCATGGATACTTTCCTCTGCGCAGTTTGGCCCGGATTTTCGAGCATTCGTGGACGATCTGATTGCAAAGTCTCAGTTTGCGGCGTCCATTGACACGTTCGCCGCCTGGCAAGAAAAGTTCAAGTTGGAAATTCATCGCCAGCATCCTTGACGGAAACTAGCGCTTCCAAGCGTCGAGCATGTCTCCCTGGGGTCGCGTCCGACGGAATACGTTGGGTTACGGGTCGCGAGACCTGGTCAGCTGTGCCCCCGAAAGGGAAGGTCTAGGATCGGCCAGACTGCCGGGAGTCGGGTATGTGTCGGTTCGCAGCCGATGGCAGAATGCATAGAAGACATGCCGAAACGCCGGCCACGGCCGTGAGCGGGCTGGAAAGTTCGACACGAACGTTTCCCCAAGGGCGCCAACAATCAAGCGGCGATCGGGGTACTTCGGAGTTCACGCGCAACGGGTATAAATCCGGCCATAAGACAGGTCGCACCGGCAAACATCATGTTGTCCACGTCCCAGAATGCAAGAAATAAAATACAGCCAAGAATGATCGCCACGGGTGCCCAAGTTGAAATGCGGGGTGCGCGCCAAAGCGCAATTGCTTGCACTGTTAATCCAAGTAATGCCAGTTGCGCAAGCGCCCGCGTGAGACCGTACGCGCCGTGATCGGCTGTGACGGCGGAAAAAGTAGCAATTGCGCCTTCGGTGAATTGCGCTTCAACGTCGCCCAATCCTCGGTACAACGCCGTGTAGAGGCCAAAGACGCCGCCGAGATAGATAGCGCCAGTTATCGAAAGCGCGATACCCAACGAGGCGACGACAGGACGCAGGCCTCGACCAATGGCATATAGGCCAAAAGCAGCCAGCACGAAAAGTGGCAGACTGAGGTAGCCAATCTGGTGTGGGTCGTGCAGCATTGGCGAATGATTTTGCGCGGCAATTAAGTGCGCTACGGTCTCCGCCGCGGGCCTTGGAACGTAGCGTTGATGGAATACAAAGAAATCCGAAGCCGAGCGGAAGTGGAGCACGAACATCAGTATCCATAGCAACGGCAGACCGATCAGGGCGGCGGCCTGCGATCTACGGATAATACGATCTACGGGGTTCGGCTTCATGGGCCGCATCGTCTGACGAAGTAGGCGGTTTGACAAGCTATTGCAGTTGGAAAATCATGGTTTCAAAACATAAATCGACAATTGTCCTGGAAGTCTCGGATCCCCGTGCAGGAAAAACACGAGCACGAATTGCCGATGCCTTCGCGTATTGGCTGTCCCGTCGGCCTTACGCACGGATTCGCATTGGTGACATCACGAGGAAAGCACAGGTGGGCCGGGCTACCTTTTACGCGCACTTCGCCACGAAGGACTCGCTACTCCGTGCTGAATTGGGCCGTGTTGTGCATCCGATGATCGCGCCTCGGCCAAACGAACCATATCTGGCCGACTGCACAGCGTTATTTGCTCACCTGCAACATGCGTCTGCGATCTATCGTTCGTTGATGACGGGCGAATCGCGCTACGTTACGGAAGCCATCATTCAGGATGCGCTTGAGGAGATAATCGCGAAGATCCTAAGTGCGGCGCCGGCAATCGCAAGCCGCGAACCGAAAGCGCGCGCATTCGCGCCGCGCTTCGTGGCGTCTACGCTGCTGGCGCTGATTGCTTGGTCGCTTGAGCAGACCGAGACGCCACGGCCGACCAATCTCCAAGAGCTTTACCAGTCCCTCGTCGGTCGGGCGCTGGAAGGTGAGGGCTGACCGAGTGTGATTGCGGAGTGTCGAGATGTAACGGGGATCATCGACCAACGTTCCTCAATTCAGGATGTCGGCTTTGCGCAGGGCGGATTGTCAGGTGTGGGTCGCGTTCGGCGAGATCTGATCGCTATGGGTGTGGTGGTACGGTGATCGCTGTTTACCCCATAGATACAATTCGCGAAGTTGAGATGTAACGGCGCCGAAAAATTGCGACCAGAATCAGGCATGGCCAAGTTTCCCGCAAGGCAATATTAATGGCGGTGACCCCGGATTGCTTTTCGGCCAAATGAATTGGAGTGACCTGCGGTGTTCGTTTCCCAAATATCTGCGAGGCATGTGACACTTGGGCTTTGCTCTATTTTTTGCGCACAGTGGGCCGCCGCAGACCCACTACCTTATGCCGCGCATCTTCGCTGGATCGAAAATCACTTAACCCACGCGGTGGAGTCGCAAATTGAGCGCCCAATGCAGCTATCGGCCCGCATGCGTGATCTTGGAATACCGGGCGTAAGCGTTGCTGTAATTCACAACGGACATCTCGATTGGGCGCACGCGTGGGGTGTTGCGTCCGTTGTCACCGGCGCACCGGTCACAATAAACACCCGTTTCCAAGCGGGCTCGATCAGCAAAACCCTCGCGGCGATGACCGCGATGCGCCTCGTGGAGGCCGGAAAGCTCAGCCTGCATGGCGATGTCGAGCCGCAGTTTCACAGCTGGAGCCTTCCCAGAGACGGCAAATTCAGCAAGACCCCCGTGACGCTAGCGCATTTGTTGAGCCACACCTCCGGCATTGCCGGATTCGACAGCCGAGGCTACGCGCCGGGGCAAAACCTTCCGACGCTTGTGCAGATCCTCAACGGCGAAAAGCCGGCCTACTCGCCGCCGATACGCGTCGTCGCGGCGCCAGATCAAGCCTGGGTTTACTCGAATCTGGGCTACGTCGTCGTGCAAAAGTTGATAGAGGATGCTTCGGGTAGGCCGTATGCCGATGTGGCCAACGACACGGTTCTGAAGCCACTCGAAATGACCGACAGTATCGTTGAGCAGCCGATTTCCCCTTCGCACGCGGTGAATTTAGCGACCGGCCATGTTAACGGCGTGGCGTTGCACGGAAATTGGCGAATTTATCCGGAAACCGCAGTCGCTGGGCTTTGGTCGACACCCAGCGATATCGCCCGCATGATCATTGAACTGCAGCGCGGAGCGAAGGGAGAGGAAACTTCGGTACTTTCTTCCCGCTCAGTTCGAGAGATGCTGTCGCCGCGGCTGGGTGGTTGGGGCCTTGGCGTTGGCATCGTAGGAGGTGGCCCTGGTCGCAGATTCGCCCATACCGGCATCGCGGAAGGCTATGAAGCGATCATGTACGCCTACGCCGAGAGGGGCGAAGGTCTGGTCATCATGACCAATGGCGTTGGCGGACAAGAGCTAATCAATGAAATCGTAAGAGCTGTGGCGGATGACTACGACTGGCCGGAAATGATGACGCGGCGAGTGACGGAAGTGGTTCCGGCGCCGCCGGTCCGCCCGGACGTTGGCGGGGAATACCGCAACGGTGCCGAACGCGTCTGGGTTCGCGTGCGTCGCGGCAATTATGAGGCGCGAACCGGCGGCCTTGAATGGTCCAGGGCAATTGCCATCGGCAGGGATCGTTTTGTCACGGCCGATGGCAGCCTGAACTTCGCACTCAAAAACTCTGGCGCAGCGATGTTCCTTAGTTTGGGGTCGGGACAGGACGCACATGATCTTCCCAGAGTGGAAATTCTGCCAATGTTTCGCGGCGATGTCTTTCTTCGAGGAACCATGAATGGCTGGTCGACAACGCAAAGATTTACACCGACTCCAAAGGGAAAACTTCGAGCCGCAATTTCGCTTCCTGCCGGCAACTACGAGTTCAAAATCGCCGGCGAGGATTGGAGCCAGTTGAATCTTGGCGGATTCGCGGGGCGCTTTTTGCTGCGTCAGGGAGAGCCGACCCCGCTGGTAACGGACGGCGCGAACCTCTGGATCATTTTGGACAAAGATGCGGAAATTGAATTGGAATTGAGCATCGCCGACGTCGCTCACCCCAAAATTGCGCTAAGCAATGTGCACTCCTTACATCGCTCTCCAGAATTTTGAGCCTGGTTGGGCGTTGCCGCGTGAAAGCGAAACGGAGCGGTCAGCCTGTCCGGCGCCCCCGCTTGACACCACGCGGTACGAGCAGAGTTTAGGCGTCCGGCTGCCGATTTGCGCTTCAGGACCGCTTTGCCACCGCGGCTCTGTCGAAAGTACAAGCACGGACGGCTTGAGGCCGCGGATCACCGCCAGATAGCGGTCTAGGTCGCGTGCCGCCTACGGGTCAAGTTCGACGGACGACGCCACGTTATGGGGTCGCGAAACCTCGGCGGCTGTACTCCCGAAAGGGATCGTCGAGGATCGGCCAAACTGCAGGAAGCCGGATTGCGTCGGTTCGCGACTGGTGACAAATTCAGGCTAATGTTGCTGAAACGCCATTTGGTTTTCAATGTCGCATGCAGGGACTGTTCGCTATTGACGATCTTCGGTGTTTCCGCAGACCACATGCAGCTTCTTACCTTGCGAAAAAATCCCTGATGAGCGCCCCCCTGGATTTCCTCGCTCACGAACCTGAGCCATTGCGCCAAGCCCTTTTCGAAGCCGTTACTCGAATTAAGGCTTATAAGGATTGTTTTGGAAGATTTCCCTTCGACATTGGCTGTCCCGCTTGTGGAGACGAGCCAGTGGAGCATCTTCTTTTTTCTAAGGCAGATCCTTCGATGCCTAACCTACCTCAATCCACAGATCCTCTGGGCGATGCAATTCACCCATTTACCCCTTGGAGAACGCCGAGATGGGCCGTGGATATTGCAATGCAGGCCTTTGCCTACGTGGGTTTAGAGGTATCCGAGTCAACAATTCACGGTACGCTTTTTCACTTCTAATCCAAGTTGAACAAATATGTGAGCCAATATGGGCCCAACGGTGGGCAAATTGGCGATCCGCAGAGCGGACGTCAACGGACGCCTGCTTTGGGGTCGATTTTTCCGAAACGGGGACGCTTGCGGGACGCGGGGGCTAGGTCCGCGGAACCTCTCAAAGCGACCGATCGCGGCATTGCACCGGACAGCGTCCGTTGGCATCATGAGGCAGCGGGTTTGGCTGGACGTGGGTCATGGCCAGAAGCGGGCATCGGTACCGATCTGACAATTTGCTCGGAAGCGGTTTTGCACGGGCCATGTCATTGCGCCGAACGTGATGGCTGCCGCTCTTTGCGTGCCGGCAATGGGCGATACAAGAGATCCGACTTTCGGGGTCCGAATTCCAAGTAGCGTAAGTGGAAATGCTAAGAATAAAGGGGGGTGAAATGATCAGCGCGAAAACTTGGACGATCCTGGGAATTTTTCTAGGCGTAGTGACGGGAATATATTCTTCTTCGGTACTGGCGGAGGGCGGACCCAAGACAGCGCAGCCGATTGTGCTCAAGGCGGCACACCTATTCGATGCCGTTTCCGGAAGTCTTGTGGACCATGGAGTCGTCGTTGTTGCCGGGTCAAAGATTCAAGCAGTTGGTAAAGACGCAGCTATCCCGCCGGGAGCGCGAGTGATCGATCTGGGTGATGCGACATTGATGCCAGGCTTGATTGATGCTCATGTCCATCTTTCCGGGCTGATGAACGACGACTGGTATCACGATTTTTATGACGGCATCATGCGCTTTCCGGCAGAGCAAGCTCTTTATGGCGCTCATTATGCGAAAGTGACGTTGGAAGCCGGTGTAACGACCGTGCGCGATGTTGGTTCTGAAAACTATATTGCTCTCGGACTTCGAAATGCAATTCGGGCGGGGATGATCTCGGGCCCTCGCATGTTGGTCTCCAACTACGCAATTGGCTCCACGGGCGGCCACGCTGATCAAGATCCGTATCCACCGCAACGTATTGCATCGGCTGGCCCAATTCTCGGGATTTGCAATGGACCAGACGAATGCCGCGCTGCGGTGCGCTACCAGATCAAGTACGGGGCCGACGTGATCAAATTCATGCCGTCCGGCGGTGTTTTGTCGCTGGCCGACCCCGTGGACAACGTGCAGCTCACGCAGGAGGAGATGAACGCGATTGTTGCTGAAGCGCATGCATGGAAGCGCAAAGTTGCTGCCCACTGTCACGGCGATCGGGCTGCAAAAATGGCCGTATCCGCGGGCGTGGACTCCATCGAGCATGGAACCTTCCTGCAGGATGATACCTTGCTCGAAATGAAAAACCGACATGTGTACTTGGTGCCTACGATTTCGGCCGGCTATTGGGTTGGCAAGAAGGCCGACAAGTTTCCGCCCGCCATAGCCGCTAAAGCCCGGGCTGCGTCCGCGCAGATTCAGCAGATGGTCCAGCATGCTGTGAAGATCGGGGTCCCAATTGCGATGGGAACGGACGCATCGGTCGGGCCGCACGGCGAGAACGCGGTGGAATTGGCACTAATGACAAAGAATGGCATGCAGCCCGCTCAGGCTCTGATGGCGAGCACATCCAATGGCGCTGATCTGCTTGGCATCGCTGATCAGACGGGAACCCTTCAGCCGGGAAAATTTGCCGATATTATCGCGGTGTCGGGGAATCCGTTGGTGAATGTGGAGACGACTCAGCACCCGGTCCTCGTCATGAAAGAAGGCGTCATCTACGTTGGTGATAGGTAGTTGGCGTCGGATCGAAAGCACAAAGGGTCCCGACGTCGCAAGATATAGGGAACGACTATTCGCATGCCGATCTCGACGTCGTCATTGAAACAGCCGCTCGGCGGGCGATGAGGAGCGTGGCCCGATCGGTTTGCGGCGGCGGTATTGGCCGCTATGGGTCGCGTAATGCAAAAAGGCGGTCGGAAGGGGTTGCGTGCGAACGGGACCGCTGTATGGCCAAAACGGAGCATTCAGACACGCGACTCGCGCCGCAAGTCAGGTATGCGCCGCATCGCGACCACTGGCACAAAGGAACGCAGGCATGCCGGATGGGCGGTTGTGGCCCTCAACGTTCGCACGCGAGGGGGCCGCGAGTACGCCTTTCCGATCTGGGTTAGCCGCGTCGATAGGCTGTATATAGCTCACGGGGCCAATACCGCTCTGGCTTTACGCCATCCGCCTCTATTAGATCCGTTTTAATTCGGTCGTACTCGTAACAGTTGAGCTCGTACAGATTGCCCCACGGGTCAGCGAGGTCGTATGACCAACACATGTCGAGGTCGGCGATGTCGCGGACTTCAAGCGGGCGGCCCAACGGACTGGCGATCTCGCAAGGGAGGGAGCGAGCAAAGGCCAAAAAATGGTCCGCATCCACGCTGAAGGCGACCCCCGATGTTTGCGCAATCATGGGGTGCTGCTCACTCGCCTCGAACAGCGCGATCATGGTCAGCCCGCCGTCAGCTGAAATCTGGAGTGGACCGCCATCGAAACCGCGGGCCCAAAAGTCGAACCTGTCGACCGGTTCGAAACCGAGGTGATCGGAATACCACCGTGCCGCCTCCGCACGATTTGGTACACGAATGTGCACGTGGTCTAAACGCCCCATCCGAAATTTCGTTCCGCTCATTGCCGTTTTCCTTTCATATCAAGGATCTATCCCGCGGTGGCGGATCGAGATTTTAGTGGGCTTCCCAACGTTGAACGAACCATTCCCCGGAAGCGGACATTGCCACGTGACGACTCCGTGTCGTGACCGACAATTCACCGTTACCAGAAGCGGTCAACGGCCGGCAGGAGGCAGGATACTGCTCAAAGCGATGCGGGCCTGAACGGCCTTTGCTCGTCCCGATTCCAAAAAGCAGAATCGTCTCGCAAAGTGAAAGCAACTGCGAGAAGACCAGCGCGTTTCCACACAACCTCGGTCGACAATCAACTTTAGCGATGACCGGTTCGTGGCATTCGGGGTGCTTGTCCGCTTTCCGCCAGTGGGCTAATGTCGCCGGACGGCCAGAAGCGGCCTAGGAAGGGGTGCGCATGCTTGAGCTTAGACCGAGTTGCGAATGCTGCGATACCGATCTGCCGGCGCAGTCCACGGAAGCCGTAATTTGTTCCTTTGAGTGCACGTTCTGCGTCCGATGCGCTCAAGGCGTACTTGAGGGCGTCTGCCCCAATTGCGGTGGCGAGTTGGTGGCCAGGCCCCGCCGGCCTCTTGGTGAGCTTGAACGGCATCCGCCATCGACGCAGAGGGTGCTAAATCCAAACGGCTGCGCCCGCGATTGGGCAACAATAGCTACGCGGTAGAAATTTTAGCAACCACCCGCTCTCGTCCAACGTCGATCCGTTGGAAGCTTTTAACTGGGCGTCGGGACGTGGAGATCTGCGCGACACTACCGCGGTCGATACCTCGAATTGCGTTGATCAGTCGAAGTCTGGCATGCAATTAGTCCAAGTTACGGATGCTCCCGTTCTCGAAACAGAGCGATTGAAGCTTCGCGGCCACCGTATTGGCGATCTTTCAGACTGTGTCGCGATGTGGTCGGACCCCGATGTCGTGCGTTACACGATTAAAGAACCATCGCCTCCGCAGCGCACGTGGATGAGGATGCTGGGTTATCGCGGCCATTGGGCGATGCTGGGCTTTGGCTATTGGGCCGTGCAAGATAAGGCGTCCGGTCGTTACCTTGGCGAGCTTGGCTTTGCTGATTTCAAGCGATCGCTGAATATTTCTCTGGAAGGGATGCCGGAGCTTGGCTGGGCGCTCGCCCCGTGGGCCCATGGTAAGGGGTATGCGACGGAGGCATTGCGGGCCGCCGTCGCCTGGGGCGACGCAAGGTTTCAGTCGCGCCCCACCTTCTGCATCATTCACCGCGATAACCGACCCTCTTTGCGTGTGGCGCAGAAGCTTGGGTACCACACGGTTCTTCGGGAGCCAAATGACGCGGAACCAGACGCTGTTTTGCTACGCCAGGCGCGACAGCGAAGCTAGTTTGTAATGCCTTGTCTGCCTGGGGCGATAACACGCAATGGCAAAGTCCTTTGCCGGATCGTACGGGCCGTCCTTTGCGTCTCGGATGCAATCCAAGGCGCTGGCCGGGGGAGTGCTTTCTGAGTCGGTGTGCGGCGAAGCAGCGATGAGCGCCAGCGGTCGCGTACCAAAATCGAATCGCTTTGGGATCGCAAACCGGCGTCCGCGTTCGACACCGCAACCAAACCGTTAGCGCGTGAGGCGGATTCCCAGATACCAGGCGGCCTGGTCGGTGGAGGGTGTGTTTGCCAGACCCCGCCCCGCCGAGAACAGCAAGGCCGACTCGCTGCCTAGGACGTAGGTTCCGCCAAAATTAAATCCAGCCGTACCGTGGCCGCCAATTGTGCTGGCTGTCCGGGCGAACACCTCGCCGCCCAGTTGCAGGCCGGGCAGCACCTCATAAAGGGTTGCCCAGCCGGCGGCCCAGGAATTTCGTTGACCCGCGCCCGATTCGAACCAGTATCCGCCGCCGCCAAAACTTGTCCACTTGCCTCCGGTCCATTGCACCCATAGCGGCAGATACTCGCTGGCCGAACCCGCACCGAGTCCGCGTTGCGACTTTCCCGTTGGCGCCTCGTAAAACGGGTAGGCGCTCACCATCCACTGCCCGGATGCGCTGGCTTGCTCGTACAAGCGCACCTTGATCCCGAATTCGGTATCTCCGACTCCGTAGCTGCGCCCGCCAGTACCCGTGCCGCCGGCGTTGCTGTAGGCCATCTGCGGCTGCAGGTGCAGCTGCACGCCCGGAGCCGGGCCATAGTTGGCGTCAATTTGTGGGGCAAAGCCGTTCGTGCCGCCCTGCGTGTGAATCCCTGTTACGGCCGAATTGATCTCCCAATGGCCGTTCTCGACCGGTTCCGGGTCGTCGGTGACAAAGGGCGGGCCGGCATGGGCTGCCGATGCCCAAAGAACGGCAAGGCCCGCAAGCGGGAGTCGCGATAACAACAATGGATTCATCGATGCCGCCAGAGTGGCCAAACCCGGCCCGTACCAGTTACCGGGCGGCGGCCGCAATTTACTGTGCAACAACGATTATGGCGAAAGATTCCGGAATTAGCGGAGCGCGCGGCTCCGGCACGGCTGGCGTAGGCGCGGGAGGTGCGCCGAAAAGGCCGGAAGGCAAAAATAAGCGCCCGGTGCGCTCGTCCAAGGCGATCGTGCGCGCACCCGAAGCCGTCTTGACGGTTTGCAGGGCGGCGTAATTTCCCGGCGAGACCTCTCCCACCACGGTCATGGTCCCGTCCCGGTTCGACGTGAAAATGTGTCCGGATTTTGGGTCGAAGGCCGCGCCGTCCGGATCTGGCCCGATCGCGACCGTGCTGATGAGTTTTCCCGAGTCGGCATCCAGAATGGCGAGCAAGCGATTGCCGCAAGCGGCAAACAAGCGGTGGTGCGCACGATCGATTGCCAGCCCGGTTGGCTCTTGGGCCGGCGCCAATGGCCAGGAGGCCACGCGCTTTCGCGACTTGGTGTCAAACACGTGAATGACGCCTTGCTCTTCGTCGTTGACGAATCCGCGGCCCTGTCCATCCAGGGCGATTTCCTCGAGTTTGCCGCCGGAGAGTTCGACGGTGTCGACGATGGCGCCGTTCGCGGGGTCAATGACGCTGATATCGCCCGTTTTGCCACCGTTGACCACGAAGAGCAAACCGCTGGCGGGGTCATATTGCAGCGCGTCGGGCTTTTCGCCCAGATATTTGATCCTCTTGGTGACGTGCAGCGTCTCCGGATCGAACGCGATCACCTCGCGGTTCGCGCCGCCGCTGGCAAAGGCGGCGTGCAACGCAGGGACGATCTCGATGCCATGCACGCCACCGATATCCGGCACCTGACCCAGCGGGGCGCCGGTATCGGCGTTGAGCACTTCCACGCGGCTGCCGTGCGCAATGAACAACCTGCGGCTGGCGCTGTCAACGCGCAGGTAGTCATAGCCACGGTCGGTACCGCCGATTTCGTAGCGAGCGACGGCGTGATAGGCGGGCGCCTGCGTCGCCTCGCCGGCGAGTAGCGTCGCCGGGAGTGCGGCGAGCAGCAACGCGGCCCGGATACGCGCCACGGGCCGCGGCCAATAAGCAGGCGGTGAACGAGTCGGCAATGGCAGCCTTTAGAACCGGTACGTCGCGCTCAGCGTCGCCGTGCGCGGTCGGTTGATGCGCGCGAAGCTGCGCGGCACGCCGACGTCGTATGCGTCCCAGGCCATGGTGTTGAAGCGCGTTCCGGTAAGGTTGGTGATGTGGGCGAACCAGGACATGCTTCCCGCATCGATGTGCGCCCCCACGTTCATGAGGTGATAGGGCTTCTGGCGTGCATAGTCGTTGGGATCCCAGAACGACTCGCCGACGGCCGAGCCGTCGACCCGCGCGCCCACTTTCCAGCCGTTTTCCAGGATGTGGTTCCAGTCGATGGCGAGGTTGCCCGAGTACGAGGGCGTGAACGGCGCCTTCATACCCTGGATATTAGTGTACACCGTGGTCGTGGACCCGCTCAGGGCCGTGGCCTGCGGATCCGGGTACATCACATTGCCCCAGACGGCGCGCGTGGTGCCCAGCCCGCCGCTCAACTTCCACTCCTTGTCGATGGGCAGCTGGAATTCCAACTCGATACCGGAATTGCGCGAATCGCCGATGTTGGTGTTGGTGTCGAAAAACCCCCCCGCACTGGCCGTCATGCTCTGGTACTGGCGATCCTTGTACTTCATGTCATACACCGCCACATTCAGGGTCGCACCGTTGGCAAAACGTGATTTCATACCCAGCTCGATGCTGTTGGCGACCTCGGGCCGCACCGGGCCGATCGAGGGCGTCGCCTGGCCATTGGTGACCGGCAATTCGTAGAGGTCGCCCGGCGTGAAACCCCTCGCGTAGGTGGCATAGACGTTGGTCTGGGCGCTCACTTTGTACTGGACCGAAAGGCGCGGCGATGCCGCCGTGCGCGAGAGGCTCTGCGCCGGCATGTTGATCGCGGGCGGTTCCGGCGTTATCCAGGGGGCCGCGCAGGTGGACGTTGCCGCGCACGCAGGCACGGGGGCGGGTTGGTTGAGCGCTTCGAGGCGGCTCGAATAGCTCTCGACCCGCAGGCCGAGCTCATAGCTGAGGTCACCGACGTACCAGGTGGCGTCGCCGAAAAGGGCGAACTGCTTCTGCGTTTTTTGCTGCAGGTCGGAGTCAAAGCCATAATAGCTGGCAACGCCGTCCGTGAAGGGCGGTCCGTTGGGATTGAACAGCCAGTCGCCGTTCTCCGTGATGGTCTTGTGTTGCATGACGAAAGCGCCCAACAGCCACTCGAGGTTCGAGTGCGGGCTGGAGGACAGTCGCAGCTCTTCGCTCACGACACGGTTGTCGATGTTTTGGAACAGCAGGTCGATCGGGACTTCCCGTTTTGTGAGATCGGTGACGCCGCGGTTGTAGGACCAGAACTGCGAGGTGATCGAGGTCACGGTCATCCCGTTATCGAATTGGTGATCGGCCTGCACCGTGGTCGAGTAGAGCTTGCGCTTGAACGACGGGTTGAAGTAGTCCTGGATGTTGTAGGTGTAGCTGTCGGCGGTGTAGGGCGGGTAGGTCGCACTGAAAATGGTGTGCGAATAATCGAGATACTGCAGGTTTTCGTTCTGCGAGTCGAGGTTGTCGTAATTGAATGAAAGCCGGACATTGGTTGCGCGATCCGGTTCAGCAAGCAGGACGATGCGCCCGCCGCGGTCGTGGCTTTCTCCGACCACCTTGTTGTAGGTGGTGTCGGTGATGTAGCCGCCCTGGTTGTCATCGTAGAGGCTGGCGCGGATGCCGAGCGACTCCGAGATCGGACCCGAGACAATGGCCTCGACGTTTCGGGTCTTGTACTGACCGAGCTCCACCGTGGCCTCGTTCGCCCAGGTCGGCGTTGGGTCCTTGGTCACGTACTTGATGGCGCCGCCGATGTTGGCGCCGCCATAGAGCGTTCCCTGCGGCCCCTTGAGCACCTCGATGCGCGCGATGTCGCTGGGACGCACCGTCTGGCCCTCGAAAAGCTGCACGTCATTCATGTAAAAACCCACGCCCTGCACCACCTCGAACGTGCCGACGCCGCGCATCGTCACCGCCGGCGAGTTGTCGTGGGCCTCGAAGATGTTGACGTTCGACACAATGGACCCGATGTCGTCGAGCTGGGTCATGTGCGCATCGCGGATAACCGTTTCTGAGATCGCCTGCACCGATGCCGGAATGTCGTGCAGGCTCTCGCTGCGCTTGCGCGCCGTGACGACCACGTCCTCGAGTTGGCCCTCGCCGGCACCGGCGGGCTGTGCCGCGCCAGCGCCCGTGGCCGCTGGTGCCGGGCTCTCCTGGGCGCGCACCGCCGGAAGGGCAAAACCGAACGCCGCGCCGACCAGCAGGGCAAGAGTCGCACATCGCACGCGAGGTGCCCGGTCTGCCCCAAGTCGTCGTACGCCCATGCGAATTGGAAGATTGCGCATACTGTCTCCTCACCTTTGGTTTTTGAACCTTGTCGACCGACCTCGATCGGGTCGATGCGTCTTCTACGCCGGCCGGAGCCGTTCACCAAAACGAGCCCCGCAGAGTGCAAACGGACTGCAAGCGGTTGCATGTTCCTTTCGAAATCCGGCGCTGTCAAGAAAAAATGGCCGTCTGGTGCAATTGCGCAACGCCCTTGCGGCAGAGCCGTCGTTGCTGCGCCGCGCCAATAGGTTCGCTGTCAGTTCGCGCGCGGCGCGGCGGTGGATCCGCGCACGACGAGCTCCGGCGGCAGCGTTACGCGCACGGGCTTGGTGTCGGGCGCCGCGAAGCGCTCCAGCAGGAGCTGCGCGGCCTTGCGGCCCATTTCCCGGTGCTGGATGCGCAGTGTGGTCAGCGGTGGATTCACCATGTCGACCAGGGGAATGTCGTTATGGCCGACGATGGAAACATCCTGCGGGCAGCGCATACCGAGGGCCGCGAGACAGTCATAGCAGCCCAGCGCGAGCAGATCGTTGGCCGCCACGATGGCCGTGGTGGTTCGGTAGCGTTTGAGCAACTCGGTGCAAGCGATGCGGCCGGCCTCGCGCGTGTATTCGGCGGTCTCCACCATGTGCGTGCTTACGATTCGGTTGCGCTGCGCCGCCAGCTGAAAGCCCTGCCAGCGCGCAAAGCCGGTCGCCAGATTGATGGGTCCGGCAACATGGCCGACCTTGCGGTGGCCCAGGCCCACCAGGTGATCGATGGCCAGTTGCATGGAATAAAAATCGTCGTTCACGACCTCCGGCGCCAGGCGGTGATCCTCGGAGCGGTTTACCAGCACGACCGGAACATGTTCCAGGATGCAGCGCCGCACGACCTGATCGTCCCGGCTGGCGGTGGCAACCACCAGCCCGTCCACCTGGCGCTCGAACATCTGCTCGAGAATGCGTTCGCGGTCGGCCGCGCTACCCGCGGCATTGGCGATCAGCACCGCGTAGCCCTCAGCGGCAAGGCGTTCCTCGATCCCGCGGATGATCGGCGGGAAAACCGCGTTTTCGATGTCCGGCAGCAGAATCCCGACGACGTGCGAGCGACCGCTGGTCAGCGCCGAGGCCAGCTTGTTCTGCCGATACCCAAGTGCGCGGGCCGATTCGATGACGCGGATGACCGCTTCATCGCTGATGAGATGCCGCGCCTCGGGATTGAGCGCGCGCGAAACGGTGGAGATGTTGACGTGCGCATGCGCGGCGACCTCGCGGATCGTTACCCGCGTGGCGGGCTTCTTGCGCGCTGGCGTTTTCATCCGCGGGATTGTAGCCACGCCACCGAATCTCGCGGCATGCGGGTGTCGGTCCAGCGCCATTGACAGCCCCATTTGTCGGGCCTAGTATTGCCGTCGGTTTGCATCCGTTTGCATAGTTCGTTGCAAGACGTTTTCGCGGACCGGCTCGCCGGTTCGCGGAATCGATTCTCTTTTTGCCGCCGGCGCCGGACCCAGGAGCGCGGCATTCGCCAAAGACCATCGGAATGACTCACGCACATCACGACCACGATCACGGCGGGCACGACCATCAGCACGAATCGGGCGATTCTGTCGCCGGCGGCGCGCGCCGCGACCCGAAGATCATTTTGCCCGGCGACATCGATCCGCACCACCACTGGGACCGCCCGATTCAGGCACCAGGCCAGATGCAGGTCGATTTTGAAGAGCGCGTGAATTTTCGGCGCCTGCACGCCTACCGCCTGGCGCGCGTGCGCCAGGCGCTCGCGCGCTCTGGGTTGGGCGCGCTCTTGAGCTTTGACCAGCACAATATCCGTTACACGACGAGCACGGTGATCGGCGAATGGGCGCGCGACAAGCTGACCCGCTATTCCTTGCTCACCGGCAATGGGGATCCGTATGTCTGGGACTTTGGTTCGGCGGCCAAGCACCACCGGCTGCACGCGCCCTGGCTGCATCAGGACCACTGCAAGGCAGGACTGCTTGGCCTGCGCGGCGCGGTGCATTCCGACGCCGGGCTGTTCACGCGAGCCGCGGAGGAGATCAAGTCCATCCTCCAGGCCGAGGGCGTGGCGGGAATGCCTCTTGGGGTGGATGTCATCGAACCGCCCATGATGTTCGCGCTGCAAAAGGTCGGCATCGAGGTGCGCGACAGCCAGCAGGTGATGCTCGAGGCGCGGCAGATCAAGAGTATCGACGAGATCACCCTGCTCAATATCGCTGCCGCGATGGTCGACGGGGTCTACCAGGACATCTACGAGGCGCTCAAGCCCGGGGTGCGCGAAAACCAGGTCGTTGCGCTGGCCAACAAGCGCCTGTACGAAATGGGGTCGGATTGCGTCGAGGCCATCAATTCGATTTCCGGGGAACGCTGTTGTCCGCACCCCCACAATTTCACGGACCGGCTGATCCGGCCCGGCGACCAGGCCTTCTTCGACATTATTCAGTCCTTCATGGGCTATCGCACCTGTTACTACCGCACCTTCAGCGTCGGGCGCGCCTCGGAGCCGCAATTCACCGCCTACAAACGGGCGCGCGAGTGGATGGACCGGGCCATCGAACTTATCCGCCCGGGCGTGACGACAGACAAGATTGCGCTGGCCTTCCCGACCTGCGAGGAGATTGGCTTTGAATCCGAGATGGCCGCCTTTGGACTGAATTTTTGCCACGGGCTGGGGCTGGGGCTGCACGAACGTCCCATCATTTCGCGGCTCACATCGCTGGATGACCCGATGGAACTCACCGCCGGCATGGTTTTCGCCGTGGAAACGTACTGTCCCGCGACCGACGGTGTTTCGGCCGCACGGATCGAGGAGGAAATTGTTGTTACACCGCAGGGCGCGCAGATCATCAGCCTGTTCCCCGCCCAGGAACTGCCCATCGCCAATCGCTATTGAGCCCGGCCGGTCGCCTGCCCAGGAGGGCGCCACGCCCGCGCACGGGGGCGCCGGCGCCACGGCCAATCGCAGAAGAAGGAACGAGAGCCATGAGTGCAAATCCCCGGACGGCGCCCGCGGCGCCACTACCCCCGGATACCCGGCTCGGCCTGTACCGCTTGCTGGTCGAGCTGCGCTACACGGAAAAGCGCGCGTTTGATCTATTCCTGCAAAACCTGATCAAGGGAACCAGTCACCTGGCCTTGGGCCAGGAAGCCGTTGCCGCGGGATTTGGCTACGCCATGCAGAAGGACGACTACACCTTCTGCACCTACCGCGGGCACCACCACACCCTGGCGCGCGGCGCCTCCATGACGGGTGTGCTGGGTGAACTGATGGGCCGCGAGTGCGGTCTGCTCGCGGGCAAGGGTGGGTCCATGCACCTCACCAGCGTCGAGCATGGTGTCATGGGCTCCTACGCCATTGTCGGCGGGCACCTGCCGATCGCCGTGGGCGCCGCGTGGTCCGCGCAATACCGCGGCACGCGCCAGGTGGCGGTTGCCTTTTTTGGCGATGGAACCACCAATATTGGCGCTTTTCATGAGGCGGTCAATCTTGCGGTGGTGTGGAAACTTCCCGTGGTGTTCGTTTGCGAAAACAATTTGTACATGGAGTACACGCCGATCCGTAACGTCACCGCGGTTGAGCATCCCGCCGCCGACCGGGCTGGGGCCTACGGATTGCCTTCCATCATCGTCGATGGCAACGATGTGGAGGCGGTGTACCGCAGCGCTCTGGATTTGCTGGAACGGGCGCGCGATGGCGAAGGTCCTTCGATCGTCGAGTGCAAGACCTACCGCCACAGCGGGCATTCGCGTGCCGACCCGGCCAAATACCGGCCCCCGGAGGAATTGCAGGCCTGGATGGAGCGCGATCCGCTGCCCAATTACCGGCAGCGCCTGATTGCCGATGGCGTGCCCGAGGCAAGGCTCGCCGCGATCGAACAGACGGTGATGGCGCAGGTCGATGAGGCAACGGAAACCTGCAAGGCTTCACCGGCCCCCGCCATTGGCACCGCCTTCACCGATCTTTGGGCCGATGGAGGCACAGCATGGCGGAACTGAGTTATCGCGATGCCGTTGCGGCGGCCATCGCCCAGGAGATGGAGCGCGACGAGCGTGTCGTCTTTCTCGGCGAGGACATTGGTGCCGCCGGTGGCGTCTTCAAGGCGACGGTGGGATTGCTCGAACGCTTCGGACCGCGCCGCGTGCGCGACACACCGATCTCGGAGCTCGCGATACTGGGCGCGACGATGGGCGCGGCCATGACCGGTCTGCGCCCGGTCGCCGAGATCATGTTCTCGGATTTTCTGGCGTGCTGCTGGGACTATGTTGCCAACGAGATTCCCAAGACGCGCTACATGACCAATGGACAGTTCACCATGCCCCTGGTCATCCGTACCGCCAACGGCGCGGGGTCGCGCTTCGGCGCGCAGCATTCGCAAAGCGTCGAGAATTGGGCGATGGCCATACCGGGCATCAAGGTCGTGGCCCCTTCGACGCCGGCCGATGTCAAGGGGCTGCTCGCTGCCGCCATCCGCGATCCCAATCCGGTACTCTTTTTTGAGCACAAGTCGCTATATGCGGTAAAGGGCGAGGTGCCCGATGGGGAGCATGTCGATACCCTGGGCACGGCCCGCGTCCTGCGCCGCGGTGATGACATAACGATTGTCGCGCTGGCGGCAATGGTGCCCCGTGCGCTTCAGGCCGCACAAGTGCTGGCTGCGCAGCATCGCATCGAGGCAACGGTAATTGACCTGCGTTCGCTGGTGCCGCTGGATACCCAGACCGTGCTGGCCGAAACAATCCGCACCGGGCGGCTATTTACCGTCGAGGAGAATCCGCGCCTGTGCGGGTGGGGTGCGGAGGTGTCCTCGATCGTCACGGAAGAATGCTTCTACGACCTGGACCAACCGGTGGTGCGCATAACGACGCCGCACATCCCGTTGCCGGCGGCCGACGCCCTGGAGGATGCCGTGGTTCCGTCCGTGCAACGCATCGTCGAGGAGGTGCTGCGCGCCGCTGATTTCCGTACCGAGAGCGGCCATGGACGATAGCCTGGCATCGATCCGCAAGGAGCTGTACATCGGCGGTACATGGCGATCAGCACACGATGGCGGTCGGATCCAGGTCATCGACCCGGCGACCGAACAGCCCATCGCGCAGGTTGCCGACGCCGGTGAGCGCGATGCGCTGGACGCGGTAGACGCCGCGGCCGCGGCCGGCGCGGCCTGGGCCGCACGTGCACCGCGCGAGCGCGGCGAAATCCTGCGCCGCGCCTTCGAACTCATCATCGGGCAGCGCGAAGCCATCGCGCGCCTGATCACGCTCGAAAGCGGCAAGGCCCTCTCCGAGGCCCGGGGCGAGGCCACCTACGCGGCCGAATTCCTGCGCTGGTATTCCGAGGAGGCTGTGCGCGCGCAAGGCGAGATTGGCACGGCCCCGTCGGGCGCCAATCGCATGATCATCCTGCGCCAGCCCATCGGCGTTTGCCTGTTCATCACGCCCTGGAACTTTCCCGCGGCGATGGCCACTCGCAAGATCGGACCGGCGTTGGCTGCCGGCTGCACCGTGGTGCTCAAGCCCGCCAAGGAAACGCCGCTGACCGCGCTCGCCATGGCTGCGTTGTTCGAGGAGGCCGGCGTGCCCCCGGGGGTCATCAATGTGTTGCCCTCGCGGCGTTCCTCCACGATCGTGGCGCAAATATTGCGCGATGCGCGGGTGCGCAAGCTGTCCTTTACCGGGTCAACGCAGATCGGCCGAATTCTGCTGGCGCAGGCGGCCGAGGGCATCGTGAAATGTTCCATGGAGCTGGGCGGTAACGCGCCCTTCCTGGTGTTTGCCGACGCGGACCTGGACGTCGCGGTCGCCAGCGCAATGGTCGCCAAGTTGCGCAACGGCGGCGAGTCGTGCACGGCGGCCAACCGCTTTTATGTGCAGGCGCCGGTGGCCGAGGAGTTTGCCCGTCGCTTTGCCCAGGCAATGGCCGCCGTCAAGGTAGGTCCGGGACTGGAAGATGGCGTACAGATGGGACCGCTAGTCAATGCTGCGACGCGCGCCAAAGTTGCCGAGCTCGTGGCCGATGCGCGCGAGCGCGGCGGTCGGGTGCTGACGGGCGGGAAGATGCCGGCGCGCGCCGGGTTTTTCTACGAGCCGACCGTGATTGCCGGTGTGCCCACCGACGCGCGCGTTTTTCACGAGGAGATATTTGGCCCGGTCGCGCCCATTGCCAGCTTCGAATCGGTCGAAGAGGCCGTGGCGCTGGCCAACGACACCGAGTTCGGTCTCGTGTCCTTCGTACATACGCGCGACCTTGCCAAGGCCCTGGGCGTCGCCGAGCGCATCGAGTCCGGAATGGTCGGCATCAATCGCGGCGTGGTGTCCGACCCGGCGGCCCCTTTTGGCGGTTGGAAGCAAAGCGGCGTGGGACGCGAAGGCGCCCACGACGGCCTGCTCGAGTACCTGGAAACCAAATACATCGCGGCCAGCTGGTGAGCGGAGGCAACACCATGGACATCATCATGCCGCAATTGGGCGAGACGGTTCTTGAGGGAACCGTTGCTGTCTGGTACAAGAAGCCCGGCGATCCGGTCGCCGCGGATGAGTCGCTCTTCGAGGTGGAAACCGAGAAGGTGACGATGGAAATTCCTTCGCCAGTTGCCGGAACACTGCGTGAGATCCTGGTCGCCGCGGGTACGACCGTGAAGGTGGGTGCCCGCTTGGCGGTGGTGGAAACGGCTGCGGGCGCTGCTGCCGCGGGCCCGACCGCGCCGGCCGCGGCACCGGCGGCATCGTCCCCGCCCGTGGCGGCGTCCGCGGCGCCCGCTGCCATGGCGCTGGCGCGCAATACCTCGACCAAGCTCTCGCCGGTGGTCCGGCGTTTGCTGGGAGAAGCGGGCCTGCGGCCCGAGCAGGTGCCGGGAACCGGGCGCGATGGTCGCATTACCCGCGAGGACGTGCTGGCGGCGATCGCTGGCACCGCGGGCGCGCCCGGTGCCGCGCGTAACCTTGCGGAGGCGCCTGCGGCGCAAGCCGTGCTCGCCGGCCCGGACGATCGCGTCGTTGCGCTCAATAAGGTACGACGCGCAACCGCCGCGCACATGGTGCGCTCCCTGGCCACGAGTCCGCACACCCTGCAGGCCGTGGAGGTGGATTTTCATCGGGTGGAGCGCGCACGACGGGAACGCGGCTCCAGTTGGAAAGCGCAAGAGGGATTTGCGCTGAGCTACCTTCCCTTTGTCTGCGCCGCCCTGTGCGAGGCGATTGCCCAATTTCCCTTGGTCAATTCGAGCTTCAGCAACGATGCGCTGATTGTTCACCGCCGCATACACATCGGAATTGCTGTCGATCTGTCCTTCGACGGCCTGGTGGCGCCGGTGTTGCGCGACGCCAATCGTTGCAACTTGCGCGGACTGGCCGTGGCGATCGCCAGCCTGGTCGCGCGTGCTCGCGCCGGCGGCCTGTCGCCCGATGAACTCAAGGGCGGCACGTACACGATATCCAATTCGGGGTCCTTCGGCACCTTGATTACCGCGCCGATCATCAATCAACCGCAGGTAGCGATCCTGTCCACCGATGGAGTGCAGAAAAGGCCAGTCGTAATCGAGGGACCCGAGGGCGATGTGATCGCAATCCGGCCCATCGGGATCCTGGCGCAGTCCTTCGACCATCGCGCCTTTGACGGCGCGTATTCGGCTGCCTTCCTGCGGCATATCAAGCAGGTAATCGAGGAGCGCGATTGGGAGGCGGAGTTGAGTTGAATTGAGCCAGGGCGGCGACAACAATTCCGCGCCAGGCGCTTGATGTCGTGGCCGGAAAAGCAAGATTCAAGCGGTTTGAGAAAAGGGGATACCCAAAATGACCACAGTGGCAGGAACCGGCGCGAAGCTTGGCTGGATCGGTACCGGACGTATGGGCTATGAAATGGCGGCGCGTCTGGGCCGGGCCGGGTGCGATGTGCTGGCGTGGAATCGCACCAAGGCCAAAGCCGAGCCGCTGCGCGCCTATGGTGTGAAGATCGCTGACACATTGCCCGAACTGGCGGCGCGCGACATCGTATTCACCATGGTCTCGACCTCCGATGATCTCAAGGAGGTGCTGTACGGGCCGGGGGGCTTGCTCATGACCCGCGGAGTCAAGGCGCGCACGGTCGTGGACTGTTCGTCGATTTCGATCGAGGCGTCGGCTGCCATTCGCGCCGACTTGGCGGCGGACGGCATCGGATTTCTCGCGGCGCCCGTTTCGGGCAATGCGAAGGTGATCAAGGCCGGGAAATTGTCTGTCGTCTGTTCCGGTCCGCGCAACGTCTTCGAGGAGTGCGAACCGTATCTGCGAATCTTCGGCCCGGCCGGCGTGAGTTATGTGGACGAGGGAGAACTGGCGCGAATCGCCAAGATCTGCCACAACGTGTTCCTGGGTGTCGTCACGCAATCGCTTGCCGAAATCACCGTGCTGGCGGAAAAGGCCGGCCTGCCGCGCAGTGCCTTTCTCGATTTTATGAACAACAGCGTCATGGGTTCGGTATTCAGCCGCTACAAGACGCCGGCGTTCGTCAACCTGGACTTCAAGGTCACCTTCACGCCGCACCTGTTACGCAAGGACATGGACCTTGGCCTTGCTGCGGGCCGACGCTTCGAGGTGCCGATGCCCCTGGCCTCGGCCACCCGCGATCTAATCCAGGCGCAGATGGGCAACGGTTTCACGGAGCAGGATTTTTCCACGTTGCTGCTGATGCAGGCGCGCGCCTCCGGGGTGGAGCTCAAGCCGGAAAATATTCCGATCGACGATGGCCTGAGCTGAGTCCGGCCGTGGCATGTTCGGCACTGCGCAGGAAAAATGCCAGGAAGCCGTTGGGTGGATCAGGAGCGACGAACGTGATGAAACCAGGGAGCAAGGGAACGTGAGAGCAGCACTTGCAATGATGCTGTGCGCCGTGGTGATGGCTGGCGCTAGCGCGCGGGCCGAGCAGAGCATCAAGATCAAGTTTCCGCACGTCGTATCGGAAAAGTCTCCCAAGGGCCAGGCCGCAGTCAAGTTCAAACAGCGCGCCGAGGAACTGCTGCCCGGCCGTGTCCGCGTCGAGGTGTATCCGAATTCGCAACTCATGGGCGATGATGAGTCGCTCGAGGCACTGGCCAACGGTGACATCCAGATGATCGCCCTGTCCTTGTCGAAATTCGACCGCCTCACCAAGAAGCTGCAACTATTCGATCTCCCGTTTCTTTTCCAGGACATGCAAGCGGTCAACCGATTTCAGCAATCGGCGCAGGGACAGGCACTGCTGCACGAAATCGAGCCAAAAGGCTTGCTGGGGCTGGCGTACTGGCATAGCGGCATGAAGCAATTCACGGCCAACAAGCCGCTGATCCAGCCGCAGGACGCCGCGGGTTTGAAATTCCGCATTCAGGAATCGGACCTGCTCGAGGCGCAATTCCGCGCACTCAAGGCGAATCCGCAGAAAATGGCACTTGGCGAGGTCTACCAGGCCCTGATGAACGGCGTCATCGATGGCCAGGAAAATACCTGGTCCAACATCTACCGCCTAAAGTTCTTTGAAGCGCAGAAGCACATCACCGAGACCAACCATGGCGTGATTGACTACATGGTCACGGTAAATGTCAAGTGGTGGAACGGCTTGCCGCCGGATATCCGTGCCGGCCTCACCCAGGCCCTCAAGGACGCAACCGATGAAAATAACGCCGTTGCGGAAACAAGCATCCTGGCCGATCGTGCGAAGGTCATTGCCAGCGGAAAGTCGGTGGTGCACACCCTCACACCCGAGCAACTCGCAGCCTGGCGCGCGGCGATGTTGCCCGTCTGGAAGCAGTTCGAAGGACAGATCGGCGCCGGCCTTATCCAGGCAGCCCAGGCTGCGAAGAACTGACGCAAGGTCCGGCGCCCGCCATGCTAACCATCCTGGACCGGTGGCTGTGCCGGGTGGAGGAGGGCCTGATCGCCCTGCTTCTTGCCGGCATGACCTTGATGACGTTCTCGCAGGTCGTGGCGCGGTACGGATTCGATGCGGGCTGGGTGTGGTCCCTGGAGGCGACCACCTACATGTTTGGCGCCCTGCTGATGTTGGGGATTTCCTTTGCCATGCGCCAGCACGCACATATGAACGTCGATGTGCTGGTGAGCAAGCTGCCCGGCCCATATCGGCGCGCCGCGACGCTGGTGGCGATCGGGCTGTGCTTTGTCTACGTGGCCCTGATCATCTGGGGGTCGGTGGAACTGGTCGGGCGCCTGCGCGACCTGGGGACCAATTCGCGCGATCTGCCGATAAAGCGCTGGGTGGTCATGTCCATGCTCCCGGCCGGATTCTTACTGCTCGGCGTACGCCTCGTGCAGGTCACTTTCGAAGTGCTGCGCGGCGAGCGTGAGAGCCTCGGGCATACCCAGCAACTCCCCCGGGAACTGGCGCCGCCCGCGGCCCCGGCTGGGGACCGGCATTGAATATTGCGTTCCTGTTTTTTCTGCTCTTGGGCAGCATGCTGATTGGTGTGCCAATCGCGATCGCCCTGGGCCTTACCAGCGTGCTGACGCTGCTTCTTTTCGGGCAGGAGTCGCTCGCGGCCCTGGCATTGAAATTTTTCCAGGCGACGCAAAAGTATGAGCTGCTGGCGGTTCCCTTTTTCATCCTCGCGGGCACGTTTCTTACGACCGGTGGTGTGGCGCGGCGCTTAATCGATTTTGCCAATGCGGCGGTCGGTCATTTTCATGGCGGCCTCGCCCTGGCGGCCGTCGTGGCGTGCATGTTATTTGCCTCGATTTCAGGTTCCAGTCCGGCCACCGTGATCGCCGTTGGTTCAATTGCGATTGCCGGCATGGTTCGCAACGGCTATTCGCTCAAATATGCGACCGGCGTGGTAATCAACGCCGGGACCCTCGGGATACTGCTGCCCCCGTCCATCGTGATGGTCGTCTACGCGGCGGCCACGGAGCAATCCGTCGGGCGCCTGTTTGTTGCCGGCATCATTCCCGGGATCATCCTGGCGTGCATGCTCATGGTTGCAATCTACGTATCGTCGCGCCGCCTGGACACGCCGCGCATCCCCTGGGGTGGCTGGCGCAACCTGGCGCGCAGGACGGTAGATGCCAGCTGGGGTCTGCTGCTCATCGTCATCGTTCTCGGCGGCATCTACGTTGGAGCGTTCACACCGACCGAGGCTGCGGCGGTGTCCGCGGTGTACGCCTTCGTGGTCGCAACCTTCGTCTACCGTGACCTGAAGTTGCGCGACGTGTTCCCAGTGCTCCTGCAAAGCAGCCGCGTGATCATCATGCTGATGTTCATCATCAGCAATGCGGGCCTGTTCGCCTACGTGCTGACTTCGCAGCAGATCCCGCAGGCCCTGACCGAGGCGATGGCCGGGGGCAACGTGCAGCCGTGGATGTTTTTGCTGGCCATCAACCTGGCGATGCTGATTGCCGGTAATTTCATGGAACCCACGTCGATCGTCCTCATATTTGCGCCGATCGTATTTCCGATCGCCATGAAGCTGGGCGTCAATCCGATCCACCTGGGGGTGTTGATGACGGTCAACATGGAGATCGGCCTGGTGCATCCGCCCGTGGGACTGAACTTGTTCGTGGCCGCCGGCGTCACCAAGCAGTCGTTGTGGGACGTAACCAAGGCGGCATTACCCTGGCTGGCGATCCTGGTCGTGTTCCTGCTGCTGGTCACGTACGTGCCGATATTGTCGACCTGGCTTCCCGACCTTGCCTTTGGCAAGGACCCTTTTCTCAACGATCAGTAATCCGGCACTTGCTGTTGCCGGAACGTTTTGACCACTTCCTGGGCCTTCGATCATGACCACGACCGCAACCACCCTCGACACTGATATCGCCGTGCTGGGCGCCGGGCCCGGCGGGTACACCGCTGCGTTTCGGGCAGCGGACCTGGGAAAGCGGGTGGTCCTGATCGAATCGGGTACGCGGCTGGGAGGCGTGTGCCTGAATGTCGGCTGCATTCCCTCCAAGGCGCTGCTGCATACGGCCAAGGCGATCACCGACGCCGCCGCCATACCCGGAGTGCGATTCGCCGCACCGGTGATCGACCTGGATGCCATGCGTGCCGGCAACGACGCCGTGATTGCCCGGCTTGCCCAAGGCCTGGCTGGCCACGCGCGCCAACGTGGCATAACCGTCGTACACGGCCGGGGTTGCTTCGTAACGCCAACGACCTTGCGCGTGCAATCCGAGGGTGCGGTCACCGAGGTACGTTTTGCCAACGCGGTCATCGCCTGCGGCTCATCCCCCATGTCGGTTCCGGGACTGCCGACGGATGATTTACGGGTCATGGATTCGACCGCGGCCTTGCAGCTGCCCGACATTCCGCGGCGCATGCTCGTCATTGGCGGCGGCATCATCGGCCTGGAAATGGCGGCCATCTACCACGCCCTGGGAACGCGAATTACGGTCGTCGAGCGCTTGGCGCAACTGCTGCCCGGTGCAGATCCGGATCTTGTGCAAGTGCTTGCGCGGCGCATCGGTGCGCGCTACGAGCAAGTCCGGCTGGCCACCCAGGCGCAGTTCGTCGTCGCGACGAACGAGGGCATCCGCATGCGCCTGGTGGACGCCAAGGGCGCCAGCGAGGAAACGTACGACCGGATACTCGTTGCGGTTGGACGCAAACCCAATGGGCAAAGTATCGGCGCTGGCGCGGCCGGCGTGCAGGTGGATGCGCGCGGCTTCATCCCTGTCGATGGGCAAATGCGCACGAATGTCTCTCACATCTTCGCAATCGGGGACGTGGTGGGGGAGCCGATGCTGGCGCACAAGGCAACACACGAGGCCCGTGTCGCCGCCGAAGTCATCTGTGGCCACGACGTGCACTTTGATGCGCGCACGATCCCTTCGGTCGTCTACACCGACCCCGAGATTGCGTGGATGGGATTGACCGAAACGGAAGCCAAGCGCCGCGGCATCGATTTTGAAAAATCCGCGATTCCCTGGCAGGTCAGCGGGCGCGCGCTTGCGTCGGGCAGTGCCGATGGCCTGACCAAGTTATTGATAAACCGCAAGACCCGCAGGATTTTGGGTGCGGGCATCGTGGGCACATCCGCCGGCGATTTGATCGCCGAGGCGGTTCTGGCTCTGGAGATGGACGCGGAGGCCGGCGATCTGGCCCTTGCCATCCACCCGCACCCCACGTTCTCCGAGACCCTTGCCCTGGCCGCGGAGCTGGCCGAAGGCACCATCACCGACATGATGGCAACCAAGGCGCCGGGGCGTTAATTTTCAATCTGGTTGTGGCGGCGCGGCGCGCTCCGCCGTGGGAATATGGCGCGAAATTGATTGCGCCCGCCAAGGAATTTAGCGGCGATCCTGTTCGTGGGCTTCGCCGCCGCCCCGGCCTTGCTCGGGACGCGGCTCCGGATTGCGTTGGGGTTGTTGGCCCTGGGGCTGTGCGCGAGGTTCCTGGTTGTGCTGTGGTTGCTGCCCCTGCGGTTGCGCCCGGGATACCTGACCGCGCTGGGCTTGCTGGACTTGCGGCTGCGCGCGAGGTTCCTGGTTGCGTTGCGGTTGTTGCACCGGGGGTTGCCCCCGGGGTTCCTGATCGCGCTGCGGCAGTTGCGCCTGCGGCTGCGCGCGCTGGATGTCAGGAGCGCGCGCCGGTGATTGCTGCTGGCGTCGTGGTGCCTCCTGCGCCTGGGGTCTGCCTGGCGTTTGCCGTGCCGGCGCCGCTGCGGGTTGCGAGCGTTGAATCTCGTAAATCTTGTGCACGGCCGGATCCCGCGGCTGGTAGCGATCATGTTGTTGTTGCAACTGCGCCTGCTGGCCAGCCTGCGGGTAGCGGCCGCCCGAATATTCGCGCTGGTAGGCCGGTGGTGCGGCGGGCGCGGGCATCGAATGGCGGTCCCATCGATCCCATCCGCCGCGCCGCTGCGCCCACGGCGCGCCCCAGTGATCGCCCCAACGTGGCGCGGCGTCTGACGGCCATCCGAAGAAGAACGTAGGCGGTCGAACGTAGTACCCAACCGGAATCCGCAAGACATAGTCGGGCACATCGGCCGGGTTTACCAGTTCCCAAGGACCGTTGTACCAGGAGCTGGCATACCACGAGTCGCCTTGAAATATCCAATACATTCCGTCGTAGAAGAAATAGTTGGCGTCCAATCCGGGCGCGTAATAGGCGGGGTAGTCCGGGATCCTGCGCAGTTCGGGATACACGGGCACATTGACGCCGATCTGCAGACTCGGCAGGCCGATTCCGATGCTCACTTGCGCGAACGCGGCTTGGGAAATCCATTGCAGCAGGACAAGCGCAAAGAAGATTCGCAGTTTCATTCCCCATCTCCATTTCCATCGAACGTAGGCCGCCGGCGGCGTTGCGGACGTGCACGAACGTGCTGGCCGATGTGGCCTAGGGTATGCAAGGGGCGCTGTGCGGTCTGTGCGCACGCGAACAGAACAAAGGTCAGCCCCGAACGCGCAGGCGGCCGGACGAACCTGCGCGCGGCTCGGGGCGCTTCGAAGGCGCGCCTCGCGGCCGGCGCGATGCGGGTGGGTCGCCGTCGGTAGTTCACCGGCCAGAGGAAACCGGCGATTGACCGGGGACATTCCCCATAGCGGGTGGCAGCGCATTGCTTGCGCCGGATCAATGGGGGCAGGCTTCCAGCGAAATAAAGTTGCGTTACCGCGGACCCGGGGAGGAAGCGGTACCCGTTCGCAAGGAAAATCGATGTTTCAGATTCGCATTCACGGTCGCGGTGGTCAAGGCGTGGTAACGGCCGCCGAGATGCTTTCCATCGCCGCTTTCCTGGAAGGGCGGTTTGCGCAGGCTTTTCCCAGTTTTGGATCCGAGCGCACCGGGGCGCCGGTGGTCGCGTTTTGCCGGATCGACGACAAGGAGATCCGCTTGCGCGAACCCATCCTGCAACCCGATGCCCTGATCATCCAGGACCCCACGCTGTTGCACCAGGTCGATGTGCTCTCGGGTTTGCGCCGCCCGCAGGGTTGCGTGCTGGTGAATACGCAAAAATCCTTTGAGGATATCGGCCTCGGGGAGTTTGTCCGCGATCTGTCGGCGCGCAATTTGCTCACCTTGTCCGCCACGGAAATATCGCTAAAGCACGTGGGCCGGGCGGTTCCCAATGTTCCTCTCATGGGCGGGTTTGCCGCGGTGAGCGGATTGATGTCGCTCGATTCGGTGCTCGCCGCCATCCGTGAGAAATTCGGCGGCAGGGTGGCCGAGGGCAACATCGCCGCGGCGCGCGAGGCCTACGCCCTGGTGCGCGCCCAGTTGACGGAGGCCGGACATGCGTAAGCAGTGCGAAGGATCCCACGCGGTTGCCGAAGCCGTTTCGCTATGTCGCCCGGAGGTGATCTGCGCCTACCCCATTTCTCCGCAAACGCACATCGTTGAGGGCCTGGGCGAGATGGTCAAGTCCGGCGCGCTGCAAAAGTGCGAATTCATCAATGTGGAATCCGAGTTTGCCGCCATGTCGGTGTCCATCGGCTCGTCGGCGGCCGGCGCGCGTACCTACACCGCCACGGCGAGCCAGGGCCTGCTTTTCATGGCCGAGGCGGTTTACAACGCCGCCGGCCTGGGTCTGCCCATCGTGATGACCATTGCCAACCGCGCCATCGGCGCGCCCATCAACATCTGGAATGACCACACCGACTCGATGAGCCAGCGCGATTGTGGCTGGATCCAGCTCTTTGCGGAGACCAACCAGGAGGCCCTGGATCTGCATATCCAGGCATTCAAACTGGCCGAGGAGCTCTCCTTGCCGGTGATGGTGTGTATGGACGGGTTCATTCTCACCCATGCCTACGAGCCGGTGGATATGCCCGCGCAGCACGACGTTGATCGCTTTCTGCCTCCCTACGTGCCGCGTCAGTCGCTCGATCCGGACGATCCGGTGTCGATCGGCGCAATGGTTGGGCCCGAGGCGTTCTCCGAGGTGCGCTACCTCGCCCACGCCAAGCAGTTGCAGGCCTTGGAGCACATTCCGCGCATCGCCGCCGAATTCCGGGCGTCCTTCGGTCGCGACTCCGGCGGCCTGGTACGTCCGTACCGCATGGAGGGTGCGCAGACCGTGGTAATCGCGCTGGGTTCGGTGCTCGGAACCATCAAGGATACGGTCGACGAATTGCGGGACGCCGGCATCGCGTTGGGTGTCCTGGGCATCACCTCGTTCCGCCCATTTCCGCTGGCGGCCATTCGCGCGGCCGTGCTCGGCGCGCAGCGCCTGGTGGTGCTGGAAAAAAGCCTGGCCGTGGGTATCGGCGGTATCGTGGCCACGGATGTACGCATGGCCATCGACGGCCTGCCCATAAAAGTGCACACGGTGATCGCCGGACTGGGCGGGCGTTCGATTACCAAGGAGAGTCTGCACCGCGTGATCCGCCGCGCGATGCAGGACCAGACCGAGCCCGTGCATTTTCTGGATCTGGATATCGACATCGTCAATCGCGTGCTCGAGGGTGAGCGCCGGCAGCGGCGCTCCGGTCCGATCGCGGAGAACATCCTGCGCCAAATCGGCGTTGTCGCGGCCAAGATTTCCTGACGTCGAGGAAAGTTCATGGACACCCCCATCAAGTTTTATCAAACCGGAACCTTTACCGTTGGCAACCGCCTGCTGGCCCCCGAGCAGCGGGCGGTGCAGGCTGACATGGAGCGCACGAATTCCCTCAATTCCGGGCATCGCGCCTGCCAGGGCTGCGGCGAAGCCCTGGGCGCGCGCTATGCGATCGACGCTGCGATGCGCGCCTGTGATCGACAGTTGATCGCCGCCAATGCCACGGGATGTCTGGAGGTGTTTTCAACGCCGTACCCGGAAACCTCCTGGCAGATTCCCTGGATCCACTCACTCTTCGGCAACACGGCGGCCGTGGCCACGGGCATCGCCGCAGCCATGCGGGTAAAGGGGCGCGATCGCGTGCGCGTGATTGCCCAGGGTGGTGACGGTGGCACGACCGATATCGGTTTTGGCTGCCTCTCGGGCATGTTTGAGCGCAATGACGATGTGCTGTACATCTGTTACGACAATCAGGCCTACATGAACACCGGCGTGCAACGCTCCTCGGCCACGCCGCCGGCAGCCCGCACGGCAACGACCATGGCGGTGGGGGCCGAACCGGGTAACGTCTTTGGCCAGGGCAAGGATCTGCCGCGTATCGCGATGGCCCACGGCATTCCCTACGTGGCGACCGCAACCGTCGCCGACCTGCGCGACCTGGAGCGCAAGGTCACGCGGGCAATGTCGATTCACGGCGCCCGCTACATCCATATCTTCGTGCCCTGTCCCCTCGGTTGGGGCGCGGCGCCCCAGGACACCATCCGCCTGGCGCGCCTTGCCAAGGAGACCGGGATCTTTCCGGTGTTCGAGGCCGAATATGGCGAAATCGTGCAGGTGTCGAAGATCCGGCATCGCGTTCCGGTCGAAGAATACCTGCGCCCCCAGCGGCGCTACGCGCACCTTTTTGGCGCCCAACCCCGGGTCCACACCATCGCTCGAATCCAGGAAATGGCGGATCACAATGTCCGTCGCTACGGCCTGCTCGATCCGGGGGCGCTTGGAAATGGATAAGCCCTTTGCCATCACGCTCGATGTCGGCTCCTCGCTGGCCAACAAGACCGGGTCCTGGCGTACACACCGGCCCATCTACCTTGATCGGCTTCCTCCTTGCAACAGCCAGTGCCCCGCTGGCGAGGACATCCAGGGATGGCTGTACCACGCCGAGTCGGGCGAATACGAGCAGGCCTGGCGTCACCTGACGCGCGACAATCCGTTTCCGGCGATCATGGGCCGCGCCTGTTATCACAGCTGCGAGGGCGTGTGCAATCGCGGCAAGCTCGATCTGCCGGTAGGAATCAACTCGGTGGAACGCTTTCTCGGCGACGAGGCCTTGCGCAAGGGCTGGCGCTTTGCGCCGCCGGTGCAGGAAAGTGGCAAGCGCATCCTGATTGTCGGCGCCGGGCCCTCCGGGCTCTCGGCGGCATACCACCTGCGCCGCCTCGGGCATGCGGTCACCGTGATGGAAGCTGGCGCCCGCGCGGGAGGCATGATGCGCTTTGGCATTCCGCAATACCGCCTGCCGCGCGCGGTTTTGGATGCGGAGGTGCAGCGCATCGTTGCCATGGGAATCGAGCTGCGCCTGAACACCCGAGTTGATGACATTCTGGTCAGCATGGACCAGGGCGGGTTTTCCGCCGCGTTTCTTGCCGTCGGGGCACATATCGCCAAGCGCGCATTCATTCCGGCGGGCGACGCGGCGCACGTGGTCGATGCGGTGGCGGTACTGCGTTCGATGGAGGGCGAAGATAAGCCGATGCTGGGCCGGCGTGTGGTCGTCTACGGCGGCGGCAACACGGCGATCGACGTCGCGCGCACGGCGCGACGCCTGGGCGCCGAGCCCATACTTGTGTACCGACGGACCCGTGATCGAATGCCCGCGCACGACTTTGAAGTGGAAGAGGCGATCGAAGAGGGCGTGATGATGAAATGGCTATCGACGGTCAAGCAGTCCGGCGGCGGCAAGGTGTTGATCGAAAGGATGGTGCTCGATGCGGGAGGCCAGCCGCAGCCCACCGGCGAGGTGGAGGAATTGCAGGCCGACTCCCTGGTGCTGGCGCTTGGACAGGAGGTCGACCTGGCCTTGTTGGACAAGGTCCCGGGCATGGAAATCGTCGACGGTGTCGTCAAGGTGGACGCAAACATGATGACCAGCCGTCCGGGAATTTTTGCCGGCGGCGATATGGTTCCCGCCGAGCGCAATGTCACCGTGGCCATCGGCCACGGGAAGAAGGCCGCGCGCAACATGGACGCTTGGCTACGCGGGGAACGCTACGCCGGCGCAGCCAAGCACGAGACCGCAAGTTTCGAGAACATGAACACCTGGTATTACACCGATGCCCCAAAAACGGTGCGGCCGACCTTGGACATCATCCGGCGCCAGAGCACCTTTGACGAAGTGCAGGGCGGACTTGATGAAACCAATGCGCTCTTCGAGGCGCGCCGCTGCCTTTCCTGTGGAAACTGTTTTGAGTGCGATAACTGCTACGGCGTATGTCCGGACAACGCGGTCATCAAGCTGGGCACGGGCCAGCGCTACCGCTTTCAATACGACTATTGCAAGGGCTGTGGCATGTGCGTGGCCGAATGTCCTTGCGGCGCCATCAAGATGGTTCCCGAGGAGATCTGAATCGCCGCGCGTTATGGATTTGTTTCCTGCGGAATCTCGATTCTGCGGCCGGCCTGGGAGGACGCGCCGCGCAAAAAGCTGACCGTCCGGGGTCCGATCCGGTCGGTGCAGGTCTTGACGGAAATGTGACCGCATCCGTCGTACACCTCGAGCACGGATTGTGGTGCCGCCCGATGCATGGTCTCGGCCAGGGACAATGGGGTAAGGATGTCCTGTTTGCCCCAAACTATGAGCAGGGGAATCTTCAGGGCTGAGAAACGCTGATCCAACAAGTCGGCTCCCGTCAGCATGGAGGCCACGGCTCGCTCGACGACCCAGCCATCGCGCTGCGCCTCTCGGATCAAATCCTCCTTGACGTAAACCGGCAAACGAGGCACGTTGGGAAACAGCAGGGCGAGCAGGCTGTCGACCTGTTCAAGCGTGTGCGGGGTAAACAGCGACAAATCGAAGCTCGGCGTAAAACGCAGGCCTGGGCTGTCAAATAGGATGAGTTGATTGATCCGGTGGGATTGGTCGAGGGCAACCAAGGAGGCGATCCACCCCCCCATGGAATCGCCGGCCAAGGCAACGGTCGCCAATTTCTGGGCGTCGAGGAACTGCACGACCAAGCGGGCTTGCTCCGCAATCGAGTACTTGCGGTTGGCCGGCTTGGCCGAAGAGCCGAATCCGAGCAGATCCATTGCATATACGTGATAGCCACTGCGGACCAGGTGGGGCATAAGCTCCGCCCAGTCCAACTCGGCCGAGCCACCGAGCCCGTGCACCAGCACCACAGGGGCGCCGCTGCCGCCCTCGAGATAGTGCATCTGCGCGCCGTCGATATCGATGGTCCGGCTGTGAATGCCACTCCAGAGCAACTGGGCGCGGGTCACGTGCGTCACCATCCACAGTGGCGCGTGCCGCAGGCCGAAGACGCCCGCTATCGAAATCAGGGTCAACATGCTCACCGCAACCAAGGCGACTTGCACTGCGGCGCGGATTCGCGTGCGATGCAGCGCTTTGCAATGCGCTGCACCAGACCCCAGGACGTTTTCCGTGATCATGGGGACAGTGTGGTCCATCGCGCGCGCGACAATTTGCGGAAAAGAGGAGATATCCGGGTACGCTTGACGGCCGCATCTTGCAGTGCGCAAACGTAATGGCCGCCACCAGCGTGCATACCTGCCGCGCCGGCCGATAGAATGGAATGCCGCAGCCGCCTTCCGCCAACGTGCCATAGCCGGGCCAATCGTAAGCAATGCCATGAAACCAACTTTGCGGCACGCGCTCATTGCGGCGCTGCTCGGCGTGCTGGGCCTCGCGGCCGTGCTCGCAACCGAGGCGGCGCGCAATAGCTCGCGCCAAATTCGCGTCACCGCGCAGCCTGCGATGCCCGTGGACATCGAGGGCGCGTCCCGACGACTCGCTGCCGCTGTGCAGATTCCGACAATTTCCTACGATGATTCGTCGCGCAACGATCCGGCGCGATTCACCCAGTTGCGAGAGTTGCTTGCGCGCAGTTATCCCAACGCACATCGGCGCATGCGTTTGGAGGTGATCAACGGCTCAAGCCTTCTCTTTAGCTGGCGTGGTACGGATCCGAGCCTGCGGCCGGTGCTTTTGCTGGCGCATCAGGATGTGGTGCCGATTTCGCCTGGCACGCAAGACCAGTGGCGGCAGGATCCCTTTGGCGGAGCGATCGCCGATGGATTTGTCTGGGGTCGCGGTGCCTGGGACGACAAGGGCAATCTTCTGGCGATCATGGAGGCCGTGGAGGCCCTCTGCGCGCAGGGACGAGAGCCCAGGCGCAGTGTCTTGCTGGCCTTTGGGCACGACGAGGAAATCGGTGGCGGGCAGGGCGCGGGCGCTCTTGCCGCGGCACTGCGGGCACGTGGTGTGCATGCGCAATTTGCGCTCGATGAAGGATTGCTGGTGACCCAGGGGATTCTGCAGGGGCTCGAGATGCCCGTCGCCCTGATCGGTATTGCAGAGAAGGGCTATGCAACGGTAACGCTCACGGCCCGCGCGCCCGGTGGCCACGCCTCCATGCCGCCGGATCAATCGGCCATTGGCAATCTGAGTCGGGCGCTGGTTCGTCTGGACGAGCAACCGGTGCCCACCCGTACGCCCCCGGCGGTTCGGCAAATGTTCGAAACGCTCGCCCCCGAATTCGGTGGATTCAATCGCCTTTTGCTTTCCAATCTTTGGCTGTTCGAGCCTCTTGTGCGCCACCAGATTGAAGGGGAGGCTGCGGGGCGCGCCATGCTGCGTACAACCGCCGCGTTCACCATGTTCCAGGCCGGAGACAAGGACAATGTGCTGCCGGGGATGGCCCAGGCGAAGGTCAACTTTCGCTTGTTGCCCGGCGATACGACCCAGGGAATAGTGGATCGCGTGCGGCAGGTAATTGCGGACCTGCCGGTGCAGGCCGTGCTTTCCGACGAGGCATGGGATCCGACCCCTTTGTCCCACGTTGATGCGCAGGGCTATCGCGATATCTCGCGCGCGGTACGAGAGACATTTCCCGGGGCAATTGTGGCGCCTGGCCTATTGATCGCCGCCACCGACTCGCGTCACTACGCCGAAGTTGCCGATGAAATCTATCGATTCACTCCCGTGCGCGCCGGCCCGCAGGACCTGGCGCGCTTTCATGGGGCCAACGAGCGTATCTCCCTAGCGAACTACGCGGAGATGATTCGTTTCTACCACCGCTTGCTGGAGCTCTGTGCAATGGCTCCGGCCAATCCACCGGGCTAGGTTCCCGTAATGTCCCTTTTTACCAAATGGTCTGGGGATACAACACCTAGCATGTTCAGGGTAACGGTATCGGGCTGGCAGGATCGCCGCCGCGTTGCGACTCGGAGCGGATCGATTGTCCTTGGTTACGGCCAAACAATAGGGAATGACAATGTCGATGCAAGTAAGTGCCGCAGGCCCGGGCGCCAGCGCCGTGCACACCATGACCGGCGCGAGCGCCAACGCGCCGACGCGCCAAAAAATGTCGATGCTCTTTGACAAGATCGACGCGAGCGGATCGGGTTCGATAACGAGCAGCCAGCTTTCCCAGGCGTTTGCAACCTTGCATCCACCGGCCGGCTTCCAGGCCCTGGGTGCAAACGCGCTTTTTTCAACACTCGATGCGCAGCACGCGGGAAGTGTTTCCAAGGCCGACTTCGTTAACACCATGAGCGCCCTGTCGCGCAAATTGCAAAGCGCCACCGCCTACGCGCCAACGGGCACCCCCACCGTTGCCCTTGGCGGCACCAAAGGCGTCACCATCAACACGACGGCCTAAGAACCCCGGCGCCTTGATGGCCCTGGCGCGAAGTTCGGGAAGTAATTACCTGAATTTTTTGTAATGTTTTCTCCCAAGCAGTTGGGATTGTCATGATTCGCATTCGCATTAACTTTGAGCGCTGCGCCAATCCCAATCTCGAAAGGAGCCGCGATGGATCACCTGACTTCGTTGTACCTGATTTTTGGCATCATCGTGTTCGTGCTGCTGCCCGCCTGCATCCTGGGCGACAACAGCATGTGGCCACGCAAGAAATAGCGGCCGGGGAAGCGGCGCCGTTGCCGCTAGGCAGCGGCGCCTGCAGGCATTCGAAAGTGCGCTACTTCTTGCGCCAAGGCGCCGGCTCGATCGCGCATCGTTGCGGATGCGGCCGCGGTCTGCTCGACGAGCGCCGCGTTTTGCTGGGTCATCTTATCCAGTTCCTGGACCGCCTGGCCGATTTGGGAAATTCCGATCCCCTGCTCATGCGCGCCGTTGGCAATCTCGCCCAGTAGCTTGTCCACCCGTTCGGAGGAGGCAACGATCTGCTCAATGGTCGTGCCGGCCTTGCGCACGATCCCGGTCCCCGCCTCCACTTGTTCCACGCTTGAGCCGATCAGCGCCTTGATCTCCTTGGCCGCCGTGGCGCTGCGCTGGGCGAGCATGCGCACTTCGCTGGCGACCACGGCAAATCCGCGGCCCTGCTCGCCGGCGCGGGCTGCCTCCACGGCGGCGTTGAGCGCCAGGATGTTGGTTTGAAACGCGATGCCATCGATCGTTCCGATGATCTCGCCAATCTTGGAGGAGGAAACCTGGATGTCCTCCATCGTGCGCGCCACTTCCTGCATGACGCGCCCACCGTCGGCCGCGACCTGGGCGTTTTGCCGCGCGACCTGGGCCGCTTCCTCCGTGAGCGATGCGGTGCTTTTGACGGTGGTGGAAATCTGCTCCATCGAGGCGGCCGATTTTTCCAGATTCGCCGCCGCCTGCTCCGTGCGATGGGAAAGGTCCATGGCACCCGTGGCGATTTCCCCGCTGGAAGAGACAATTTCATCACTGCTGATGCGCACCCGCTGTACCACCGTGCGCAGCGAGTCCTGCATCCTGCGCAAATCCAGCATCAAATCGGCAGCTTCGTCCCGACCCCAGGGGCGGGGCGAGCCGGTAAGGTCACCGTCGGTCATTGCACCTAGATGCCGGCGCGTCTCTTTCAAGCCGCCATCCATCACGCGGTAAAAGCTCAGGAACAGGTAGCTGGCAATGAGCAACGCGACGACCACGGTGCCCGCGGTCCAGGCCAGCTGGCGCATCAGCGTCTCGCGCAGGTCACCCGTGTAGACCCCTGTGCCGACGATCCAGCCCCAGGGGGCAAAGCCCTGCACGTACGAGACCTTGTCAACCGGGGCGTCGCTGCCGGGCTTCGGCCATTGGTAGGAGACAAACCCTTTGCCGTCCCTGCGCACGACATCGGTCATTGCCGTGAACAGCGCAAATCCGTTGGGGTCCTTCATCCCGGCCAGATCCTTGCCGTTTAATTCGGGCTTGATCGGGTGCATGATCATGCGCGGCTGCATGTCGTTGATCCAGAAATATTCCTTCCCGTCGTAGCGCAGCTGGCCGATGGCGCGCGCCGCGATCTGCTGGGCCTGCTCGCGCGTTACGCTGCCGTCGGCCTCCTGCGCCTGGGCCCAGGAAAGGATTCCATGCGCGATCTCCACGTGCTGGCGCGTGGCGTCCATGCGCGCCTGCAATGCGTGGTCGGCATTTGCCATGAGCAGCCAGCCGAGCAGCGCGAGCATCGGCAACACCAGGGCCAGGGAGATGATCAGCGCCTTGGCGGTGAAGCGCAGATTGCGAAACAGGCGAACGCCAGGGGCCCAAAGCCCGTGATGCGCAAAAAAACCACTGCCGCCGGCGTAGCGCTCGGCGGTTGCATCGGCAAAGGCATGCGAATTTTCAAGAACAGCACTCATGACGTTTCCACTCCTCCTGCGGCAACCAGCACCCACCGCTCGGCGGCGGGGTGCGCTTATTATCGGATTCGCACGCTCGGGGCTATGGATGAATCGGGCTGGAAAAGACCCGCAGTTCCGGGGCGATTCGCACTGCGCGGCCGCAAGCTTGCGCCGCTCTTGCGCAGTCGATCCATTCCACGGGAGAACGCGAATGACTATCAATCGGGCGATCGCCGGCATCGTTTGGGCCGCGGCAATGGCGGGCGCAAGCGCCCAGGAGCGCCTGCCGACGATATCTGCCGGAGAGTATTCGACCGAACAAAAGCAGGCCGCCGCGGAATTTGAGGCGGCGCGCAAGACACCGATCTTCGGCCCGTTCGAGCCTTTGCTCTACAGCCCGCAATTGATGTCGCAGGCGCGAGCGATGGGCGATTACCTGCGCTTTCACGCATCCATTGGCACGGCGCTGAGCGAACTGGCGATCCTGATTACCGCCCGCGAATGGACCCAGGACTACGAATGGTATGTGCACTACCCCTTGGCGCTGAAGGCCGGCATTCGAACGGCGCTAGTCGAGGCCATTGCGGACGGCCGGCGCCCGGATGGCCTGCGCGAAGAGGAGGACATGGTGTATGCGTTTGTCACCGAATTGCACCACCTGCACCGCGTTTCGGATACGACATTTGCTCGCGTGGAAAAGCGCTTCGGCAAGCAGGGCGTTGTCGACTTGACCGGAATCTGCGGTTACTACAGCCTGCTTGCCATGGAGTTGAACGTCGCGCAATACGAAATTCCCAAGGATGCAAAGAAGCTGGTACGGTTTCCGCGCTAATGTGCCGGCGACTCGAGGCCAGGGGATTGCGACCCACCGGTTGCGGCGTGCGGTAACGCTACGGTAACCAGAATTCGGCGGGCCTCGGGCACAATCGGGGCATGATTCACGGCATTCTTGCGCGGTTCGTCGGCACGAGCCGGACGGGGTACCTCGCCCGCCCGCTTGTTTGCGGGGTGCTGGCTGTATTCGCCGCCTCGGCGCTGGCGCAAGCCCTGGCGCCGCCGACCCCACCCAGCAGCGTGTACGTAGTGCTGGGCGAGGGCGCGCAGGCAACGGTGCGTGCCATCACCGCCGATGATCACTGCCCGGAGCTCGTTGTCGATTCCGTGGCGCGGCCGATGCGCACGCGGACGGACCCGGGAACCGCTCCCATGCGGGCCGGGCAAGCGCGAGCGGCGGATTTCCCGATACGCGTTTGCGAGGCAGCGCTGCCCGCGCATGTGCAAAGCGCAACGATTGCGGGCATCGCCGTGCCGCGCGTGCGACCGGATCCACAACGCATCGTCGTCCTGGGCGATACCGGTTGCCGGATTAAGGGGTCGGAAAAGGCGTATCAGAACTGCGCCGATCCGGCCGCCTGGCCGTTTCGTGCCATCGCCGCGGCGGCCGCCGCCGAGCAACCCGACCTGGTCGTTCATGTGGGCGACTATCACTACCGGGAAACACCCTGCCCGGCCGACGCAGGCTGCGCGGACAGTCCCTGGGGCTATGGATGGGATGCGTGGAACGCCGACCTCTTCGTTCCGGCGCAGCAACTGCTGGCGGCCGCCCCCTGGGTCGTGACCCGCGGCAATCACGAGGAATGCGCACGCGCTGGGCAGGGGTGGTTTCGCCTGCTCGATGTGCAGGCGTACATGTCCGATCGTTCGTGCAATGTTGTGGCGCTCGATGAGCAGGCCGATTTCAGCGCGCCGTACGCGATACCCCTTGGCGGCGGCTGGCAGCTGGTGATCTTCGATTCGGCACGGGCGTCCCATAAGCTGCGCAATACCGATGTCCCGGACGTCGCGATGACGCTCGCCCAGTACCGGCACCAGATGCAAAGGGTTGCCGATCTGGCCGCGGCGCCGGGCATGCGCACGATTTTCATCAGCCACCATCCAATCCTGGGCTTTGCCGTGGACAAGGCGCAGGCGCCGGTCTTTGGCAACGCCGCGCTGCTGGGGGTGATGAAATCGCTCTTTGGCATGCGCTATTTTCCCCAAGGCGTGGAATTGGCGCTGCACGGTCATGTGCATGCCTTTGAGGCGATCAATTTTTCCTCGATCCACCCGGCCACTATCGTTGCCGGACATGGTGGCGACAACCTGGACGCGGACTTGCCAGACGGCTTGCCGGCGGCCGCCGCCGCGGTCGAAGGCGTGCAGATCGAGTCGGTGACGCACGCCAGCCGCTTTGGCTATCTCGTATTGGAGAAGGCCGCCGGGGAGTGGACCGTGCGGGCACGCAGCCTTGATAACTCCTCGAATACGGTCTGCACCCTGGAAAAATCCCATCTTGCTTGTGCGGGTGCGGCGCCAATCAGCCGACCTGCGCCATAGGCGGGCCGTTGCTTGCACGCATCGGCACCGGCGCGCGTGTGTTCGCGGCTGCCGATAGCCGCTAAGATTCCGCCACGGCGAAGGGCGCTGCGGCGGCAAATGCCCGCAGGATCGTTCGTTATCGCGCATGGCCGGCGCTGGCGCCCCCTTTACCGGAACAACAATTCGGGAGGGAGTTCATGCTCGATCGACCCAGGTCGGATCGGCGGAATTGGCGCGCCATCCGACGCACGAACATTGCAGCGGTTTTGGGATCCGTCGCAGCGATTGGCCTGTGTGCGCTCAGCGCCTTGCCCTTGCCGGTTCGCGCACAGGCGCTTGCCCTGGATGCTCCTGTGGATCTGGGTGAGATCGTGGTTCAGGCCCGACGCCGCGACGAAAAGATCATCGATGCGCCGGTTGCGGTGACCGTCGAGACGGGCGATCAGCTCAAGGACCAGAATGCGGTCCTGTTTGACGATGTCGCGCGGCTCGTGCCCAATGTACGGATGATGCCGTCCCCCCAATCCGTTTCGGCGATGGACGTCACCATGCGCGGCCAGACGGCGATTCGCTCGGCCATAGACTACGACCCGGCCGTGGGGATCTACGTCGATGGGGTGTATGTCGCCAATGGGCAGGCGGCGATGAACTCGCTGCTCGATATCGACACGGTCGAGATCGTGCGCGGGGCGCAGGGCACCTTGTTCGGGCGCAACAACACGGGCGGATCGATCTCGTTCAACACCAACCGTCCGCAGCTGGGGGCCTTCGGGGCGGAGGCCGCGGCGCAGTTCGGATCGGACCATCTTTTTGTCGGACGGGGAATCGTAAACGTGCCGGTCAGCGACACCCTCGCGCTGCGTCTGGCCTACCAGAATAACCAGCGCGATGGCTTTGGCACGAGCGTTGGCAGCGGCCAGGGCAACTTTGAAAACCAGCACCGCTTCCAGGCCCGTTTGGGCGCGCTCTGGCGTCCCAGCAGCCTCTTCGATGCCTACTGGACCTACGAGCACTTCGAGGCCAATGAAGTTGGCGCGTTGCTCCATCCCCTGCACGGAACCTCGGTGGAGCAGTTGGGACAGTTGTACAACCAGATTCCGGGATTGAGCCAGCAAATTCCCAACACGGGCCTCACGGCGGTGGCGCCGGTACTCATTCCCGACAATTTCTACCAGACCGGGGCCGGCTATCCCGCGCACGACAACACCAGCCTGGACGCAACGCAGCTGACCCTCACCGGATCCCTGGACGCCACGACCAAGGCCAAGCTCATCCTGGGATACCGGCGTTTGCGCAATGACACCGCGATCGATGTGGACGCATCGACCTTGCCCTTTGCCGATACTCTGCTGCAAAACTCGTCTGGGCAAAAGAGCGCGGAGCTGCAACTCTCGGGGATCGCCCTGGATAAGAGCCTTGATTGGGTTGCCGGCCTGTACTGGTTCCGCGATGATGGCGCCGCGCCTTCGGTCCTGCAGGCCTCGCCCACGGCGTATATCGCCGACTATGCGATCCTGCAGAACGCGCCCTTCAACCTGTTGCCGCCGGGCAACCCGCCGTTCTCGCCTTACACGGTCTACGAGAGCAATACGGTGCAAAATCTTTCCCACGCGGCATTTGTCCACGGCGAGTATCACCTTGCCGAGCGCTGGTCCGCGGCCGCCGGCTTGCGTCGTACCGATGACACGCGCAAGGTGAGCGAGAACTCCTACGCCGACATTCCGGGACTGGGGCAATCGTGCACGATCATCGATCAGACGACGGGCGGCCCGGCCAACAATGGAGGGCCCTGCCCGCCGATCGACAAGAGCGCGAGTTTCTCCTACTGGTCCTGGGAGTTTTCCACACGCTACCGCATGAGCGACGAGACCAACGCCTACTTTCGCACCGGGCGCGGGCAGCGCTCCGGGGGATGGAATGTGCCGGTCAATACCCTGCAGGACCAGCCTTTCAACCCGGAGCAGATCACCGACTTCGAGCTGGGCATGAAGGCCGATTTGCTCGGCGGCGGTCTTATGATCAACGGCGACGTATTTTTGGGCAATTACGATCAGATGCAGCGCCTGTTGCCCCAGGTGGTGGGCGGCACGCCAACAACCTACGTGATCAATGCCGGCAAGGCGCGGGTCAGCGGCGCCGAACTCGAAACCGATCTGCGCCTGTCGCGGCGGTGGTCGTTGCGGGCCGATGTCGGCTGGACGGACGCAAAGTACCGGCAGTTCCAGTACTTCGGCGCGGACCTGTCGGGCAATCAGTTCTACCAAACACCCCGGTTCAATGCCGGGCTGGGCGCAGGCTACGAGACGGCGCTGGCCGGCGGGCTGGTGCGCGTGCACGCCGACTATGCCTGGCAAGATGCGGTGCAATTTAGCGTGATCAACGATTTCAACCGGCAGGGGGCGACGGGAACCTTTAACCTTCGGGCCGCGTATGTTGGCGGGGAAGGCGCCTGGGAACTCGCGGCCTTTGGCACCAACCTGGGCAGCCAGCAATATGCGGTTACGGGCGGCAGCATCACCTTGCCCGGGCCGGGCCAGACCTTCGTGCCCGCGATTTCGTGGCAAATCCCGGCCGTGCCGCGCGAGTACGGGGCAGAATTCACGTACCGATTCGGGGCACGCCGCTGAAGTCGCCATGTAAGCGCGTCTTCCGTGCCGCCAAGGCGCTAAGCGCGCTGGCTGCGGCTGCACCCTTGGCGGCCTTCGCTGTATCTGGCGCGCCGGGCGACCCGGCGAACGCGGTCGGCACCGAGCCGGTTGCCCAAGCGGCACCTGCCGCTTGGCGCGGATGGTTCAATCCCGATGCCTTGCCGTTCATTCCCGTGCCGGAGATCGACACCGCGCCGCACAGCGGTGTCACCGTTGGGCTGATCCCGGTCTTCCTGTCCAATAATGCGCAAGGACAGATTGACCAGATCCTGGCGCCGGACATCATCTTCAGCCAGTACTTTGGCTGGGGACTGCGCTGGCGCACCTTCAAGAACATTTCCGAGGATGAGAAGTGGTCCCTGGTGGCCGGCGCCAAGCAGTCGGTGGAACGCGAATTCGATGCGGAATACGACCTGGGACTGCAACGCGACCGCAACTGGACGTGGATCTGGCATGCCATGTTCGACCGCAGCGGCACGGGGCGCTTTTTTGGATTTGGCAACAACACAAGCCGCACGGACGAGACGACTTTCATCAACAGCCAGATCCGGCTGGAAGTGACGGCTGCCCGCAATTTCACCCACGCAACGCAACTTGCCTACCAACTGCGACTTCACACGTCCGAGATCGAGCAAAACGCCCTGATCACCCTGCCGTCCATTGAGTCCCGGTATCCCAACCTCATCGGGGTGGGCGACGCGAGCGAGGTCCAGCAGCGCCTGGTGCTGAGCTATGACACGCGCGACTCGGTAAGCGTGCCCCACCGCGGCGAGCGCGTCGCTGCCTTTGCCGGATTTACCACTAGGGCGCTAGGCAGCAGTGTCGACTACACCTTTGTTGGGATCGATGGCACCTATTTTGAACCGGCGGGCGACAACCTTACCCTGGTGGCCCATGCCGCGGCACGCTACATGCCCACCTTTGCCAATGCGCCCTTTTGGGCCTACTCGCAGCTGGGCGGCGATCGCAGCATAATCGGCGAGGACCAACCCCTGCGTGCCTTTGCGACTGGCCGCTTCGTTGATCGCAACAGTTTTGCCGCCAGCTTCGAGGCGCGCACCTGGGTGCAGAATTTTCACGTCTTCGGTTCCGACATCAAACTCGAACTCGCGCCGTTTGTGGACACCGGAAAGGTATTCGCGGCCAATTCGGAGAGCCCGCTTTCCCACCTGCACGTGGGCGGTGGCATGGGATTTCGGGTCGTTGCCAGCCCGTTTGTGGTCGGCTACCTCGATGTGGCCTTCGGCCGCGAAAAAATCGCCGTGTTCAGCGGTATCGACTACCCGTTCTGAACGCTGGCGGAAACTAGGGTCGCACCTCGCGCGTGGCGTTGCTGCTGAAGTATTTGAGCAGTTCCGAGTTCGGTGACAGCACCAGGGTCGGATTGGAATCGGCCAGCGCCTGTCGGTAGGTCTGCATCGCGCGATAGAACTCGAAGAATTTCGGATCCCGTCCAAAGGCCTGTGCGTAAATCCGATTGGCCTCGGCGTCGCCCTGGCTGCGCGTAGTCAGGCTCTGGCGCTGCGCCTGGGACAAGATGACGGTGCGATCGTGATCGGCGCGCGACTGGATCTGTTGCGCCCATTCAAAGCCCTGCGCGCGCAATTCCTTGGCCTGGCGCTGGCGTTCGGATTTCATGCGATCGTAGATTGCCTGGCTGGTTTCCGGCGGCAGGTCGGCGCGCCGGATGCGCACGTCGGCGACGGTGATCCCCAGGGGCTTTGCCTTGCCGATGGACTCCTGCAGGACGATGTCCGTGATCTTCAGGCGTTCCTCGGAAAGCAGGGCGGTGAGCATCACCTGGCCCAGGGCCCGGCGCAGCGCCGAACTCACGATCTGTTCGAGTTGGGAGCGCGCCTGCTCGAGCGTGCGCACCGACTGGTAATAGAGCAGCGGATCGGTGATCTGGTAGCGCGCGTAGACCTGCACTTCCAGGCGCTTCTGGTCGCCCAGGATAATCTGTTCCAGAGGCGGCTCCAGCGGCAAAAGGCGGGTGTCGTAGAAGATCACCGTATCGATCAGGGGCACTTTGAGATGCAGGCCCGCGTCGCGCTGCACTTCCACCGGGCGCCCCAGGCGCACGACCAGTGCCTGTTCCGTTTGCTCCACCGTGTACAAGGAGAGCACGGCCAAGGCAACCAGGGCCAGCGCAAGCATGAGGGCCAGGCGCGCGCGGTTCATCGCGGTGTCCCCGTTGCGGCACCCGGCGCCGCGGCCTTTTCGCGCGCTTCGGACAGGGGCAGATAGGGCACGATCCCGCCCACGCCCTTGCCCGAGGAATCGATGATGACTTTCCCGGATTTCTTGAGCAATTGATCCATGCTGTCCAGGTACATGCGCCAGGAGGTGACGTCCTTGGCCTGGCGATACGTTTCGTAAACCGACAAGAAGCTCTGAATCTCGCCGCGCGCGATGTTTACCACCTGTTCCTTGTACGCATCGGCTTCCTGGTTCATGCGATCGGCCTCGCCGCGCGCGCGTGGCAAGACATCATTGGCGTAGGCCTCCGCCTCATTGCGTGCCCGCTCCTGGTCCGCGCGGGCGCGTTGCACGTCGTTGAAGGCGTCGATGACGGCCGCCGGCGGATCGACCCGTTGCAACTGCACCTGCGTTATGAGGATGCCCGCATGGTAACGGTCCAGAATCTGCTGCAACATTTGCTTGGCCTGGTCGGCAATTTCCTGCCGCTTGTCGGAAAGGGCGGCCTGGATCGGATAGCGCCCGATCACCGCATGCATGGAGCTTTCCGCTGCCATCTGCAAGGTGGCCTTTGGGTCCACGAGCTGGAACAGGTACTCCCCGGCATTCTTGATGCGCCAGAACACCACGTACTCGGCGATGACGATGTTTTCATCCCCGGTCACCATCTGGTTCACGGCGTCGACGCGGCTGGCCGCTGGCCCGGTTGGCACACTGATGCTGCCGGCAGCCGGCACGCCGGGCGCAAACTCGGCGGCTCCGCCCAGTTGCAACTGGTTGACCTGCGTCACCTTGGGCACCAGCACGCGCGCAATGGGGTAGGGCAGGTGGTAGTGCAATCCGGGTTCGACCACGTCCACCCACTTGCCAAAGCGCAAGACAACGCCCTGCTCATCGGGTTCGACCCGATAGATCCCCGAAAGCAGCCAGGCCACCAGGGCGAAGGCACCAACCACTACCCGTCCCTTGCCTTGCAGTCCCAGGGAACGCAGGACACTGGCGAGCGCGGCGCCGAAACGGGCCCAGGCACCGGGCGCCGGGTTCGTCGCGGCTTGGGGCGATTGGGCCTCGGGATTGGATGGCATCAGGCGATTGTCCTACGAAGTCCGGAAAAATGTTTTTGCGACCGGCACTTGTGTCTCATTTGGAGAATACCGCCCGTCCGACCATGTAAAAGAGCATGGCCAGCAACCCGAGCAATGGGACGGCCACCCCGCCCATGATCATGAGATCCATTTTGGAGAAGCGCCGGACGCCGGGCGCATTGACCGGCGCGCCAACGGCGGCGTTCGCGGGCGAATCGGGTGTGCCGTGCGGCGTGGGCAAGCGCATCGGCCCGGAAGCCCCAGGGGTGTCGGTGGCGCGAGCCGCACCGGCAAACGCAAGGTCTTGCGGGTGCGGCGCGCCGCCCGAAGGGACGGCGCGCGGGGCCTCCTCAGCGGCCTGCGCCTCGTCGCGCTGATTGCGCAGTAAGCGGCCTTGAACGACAACGTACGCGGCACCCAGCAGCGGCGCCAGCGCGACCAGGCCGAAGGACTGCGCCTGCAATGTGGCGGCGATGGCAGGGTCGGATACGGCGGTCTTGCCCGCGACCCAGCCGAGCAACGCTCCGCCGGCCTCGATCAGCAATGGGTTCGTTGTCAGCAGGCGGGTGATAAGGAGGCTGGAGGCAACCAGGATCGGCACACTGAGCAGCAGGCCCAGCAGCAAAAAGCCCAGGTTATCCTGGGCGGCCGCTGCCACCGCCACAACGTTGTCCAGGCTCATGACGGCATCGGCGACGACGATCAGCATGATGGCCTTCCAGATTCCCGCGTTCGGATCGCGCGCGGCCGCGCGC
>Ga0209698_10000430_pt1 | contig 48328 bp, 37 predicted proteins | sample LitLauG_LLR_2012_FD_187203 | JGI IMG/M metagenome (GOLD analysis project Ga0209698, IMG submission 187203) | Freshwater sediment microbial communities from Pennsylvania, USA - Little Laurel Run_MetaG_LLR_2012 (SPAdes) (version 2) | ecosystem: Environmental > Aquatic > Freshwater > Creek >...
GATAAGCTTCCATGCTCCGCATGGTCTCCCATCCTCGCCGCCCGCAAAGCGGACATCTCACTTGCTATCTCAACCGGACATATCATGTGCTACCGACAGTCAGTAAGTGTAATGGCGATTTAACGCCAACTATCGGCTAGAATGGCCCGGCAAGAAGGTTTCCTATGAATGCGAGACACCGTAGCATTCAGATCCTAGGTTGGCTGTCCATCATCGCTGGCTATGGTCTTGCGCTCCTGCTCATTCGAGGAATCTTCATCGGGATCAAAGGAGGATTCGGCGCTGAGCGTTGGCAAGCCTTCTGGATTGTCTTAGTCTACCTGCTATTTTTTGCTATTGCCGTCTACCTGTTCTCCGTCGGACGGCGAGCACTATCGATCGCAAAAGGCAGACCTCGACCACGAGCGCGGTTCGGATGGGGCCGAATACTGCTGGGCGCGATTTACCTTTACGGGGCCGGTGTTGTTCACTTCCATCTGATTCCGGTGCGTAGTGTCAAAGTTCTGGACCCCACAAACGAGACGCAAGCTCTCAGCGTCATTGCAGTAGGTTCCATTCTACTGATCTTCTCCGGCGTCTGGAGAGCCTTCCGGCCACACCGTACCAGCTCCCCTAGCATTGAGCCCCCGACGGTCAAGTGACGAAATCAGGCGATTTCACTCACGACCCGGGTTCTCCTGTCGTCGATGCAGGCCGAAGAGGAAACACGCTACTCCAGCGCTTCGGGCTCGAGCGAAATGTTCTTCTCGCCTTGGGCGCGCTTTTCCCAGTATTTTTTTACCCAGGCTTCGTAGCTTTTGCCAGCGGCGGTGTCGCGTCCGGTGAAGGCTATGGCGGCGATTTCGGAGTAGGGGATCTGGGGGCGCTGGTTGCTTGTGGCCAGCATCAGACGAACTACGGAGCTTTCCAGCGTTGGGCCGATGCGGCGATCAAAAAGATATCCGGTGACATCCGCGCCATTCTTGCGGGTGATGGTTACGTCGCCGCGATAGTCGAATGCTTTTTCTATGACTGCCCGGACATCGGTTTCGGTGGCTAGTTGAGGGATCCACCCTTGAAGATTTTCGCGCTCGAATCCGGGGACAACTTCGAGTTCGTCGGCGACTTGCGGGGCCGCTAGGGCCTGTGCACTGTGGGCAGATGCTTCCCGCCCAAGCGGAGCTTGGACGGGGTTCCCGTGCGGCAGCGTCCCATCGTGTCCATGTTCTCGACCACTCATGCGTGGCTTTCTTCGGCTTGTGGAGCGGCGACAGGAGAGTCGATCTGTGAGTTAATTTGAACCAGCGGATTGTAGGAGTGCACCGGGCGCACCTCGCGATCGAGATCGTTGAGCGCGTCTTTATCGGGATAGAGTGAGAAGGTCGCTTTGACGGTGTCCGCGAATCCACGGAGCGATCCGAAGGTGTCGTCGACCGACGAGGGCTCGTAGCCGCAATGCACCATGCAGTTGGCGCACTGCGGATTGCCCGACTCGGTGCCGTAGCTGGCCCACTCGGTCGTTTCCATCAATTCTTTGTAGGACTCGGCATAGCCGTCCTGCAGCAGGTAGCAGGGCTTTTGCCATCCGAAAATGTTGTAGGTGGGCATGCCCCAGGGCGTGCACTTGTAGTGGCGATTGCCCATCAGGTATTCGAGGAAGAGCGGCGACTGATTGAAGCGCCAAGTCTTCTTGCGATTCGAAAGCATGGTGCGGAACAGGCGGCGGGTGCGGGCGCGTCCCATGAAGTGTTTCTGGTCGGGCGCCTTGTCGTAAGAGTATCCGGGCGAGACCATCATGCTCTCGACGCCGACTTCCATCATCTCGTCGAAGAATTTGCGCACGCTGTTGGGATCGGCGCCATCGAACAAAGTTGTGTTGGTGGTCACGCGGAAGCCGGCCTCTACGGCGGCGCGAATGCCATCGAGCGCGAGTTCGTATCCGCCTTCGCGGCAGACGGAAAAATCGTGGTGCTCTTTCTGCCCGTCCATGTGAACGGAGAAGCTCAGATACTTGCTGGGCTTGAACAGGTGCAACTTTTCTTTGAGCAGCAGCGCGTTGGTACAGAGATAGATATATTTCTTGCGTGCGACCAGGCCTTCGACAATTTTGTCGATCTCAGGATGCATCAGCGGCTCGCCGCCGGGGATGGAGACCATCGGCGCTCCGCACTCATCGACGGCTTTGAAGCAGTCTGCTACCGAGAGATCGGTTTTCAGGATGTGGGCGGGGTACTGGATCTTGCCGCATCCGGCGCAGGCCAGGTTGCAGCGGAACAGCGGCTCGAGCATAAGCACGAGCGGATAGCGCTTGCGTCCGGCCAGCTTCTGGCGCAGAACGTAGGAAGCCACCGTCCACATTTGGGATACAGGAACTGCCATCACCCCTCCGGGAAGAATGTCCTTCTATGGTACCGGATTCGATGCGCCGCAGTCATCTGCCGGTGCTTCCAGGCTACATCTTGGGCGGAGCTACGAAGGTTGTCCTTCGGGCAGGCGCCCACGGGGCGGATCGGCTCGCTTGCATAGGGACGCCGGAACAACCGCCTGAAAAACAAAAGGCCGGGCGATTGGGCCCGGCGCTTCTTACTGAGAAACTGTCGATCGCTGAGTTGAGCTAGATCAGTTTCCCGTTAAACTCGATTTGGCTCTTGTCTAAATTATTGCGCTTTGCGCGATAACTCACATCACCAGCGCTAGTCCTTCCAGTTCCCGCTCCAGCACCGGCAGCGAACACCCGGCCATTTCCACGCGTCCGGCGGCGTCGATCGCAGCGGTCTGCGACACGCCGTAGCCGCGCCCCGCCAAGAATACCTGCAGCAATTCCGCTGCTTCGCGGGAATCCACCATGCCGCCCTGGATCAGGTCGTTTCGCAAGGCGCACAGCTCAGTCACCGTAAATCTTTCTTTCATGGCCATTCTCACCTTCGACCTCCCCACCGTTGCTTGCTTAGATTCATCGGCAACCGGATTCGTTACATGCAATCGTAATGCCGTAACTTTGGTACACCACCTAGTACGGTGTACCGACCGCTTAAGTTCTTAGAACCCAAGATTTTGCAAAAGGTTGCGAGGTTTTTATCGGCAGACGAGCGGAAAACATAACAGCGGCAACCGTTGCAAGATGGGCACAAGATTGACACTAAATGTCGTTTCGGGGCAGCAGAAAGCAACTTTGTGGGGGTTGGCGGCTCGGGTTCAGGGCTGGATCAATCTATTGCCGATATTCCATCAGGACGGGTCCATATCAGGCCGGATCAATATCAGGCAGGATCAATGGTCGCGGCGTCCACCAGCATGATCGGGATGTCGTCCTGTATGGGATAAACACGGCGGCATTCGCTGCACTTCAAACTTTGCCCGTTAGGGTTCGGGACCACCGGTTTCTTGCAAACCGGGCAGACCAGCATGGCTAAGAGATCCTGGGAAATCATAGAGAGATCATTGTAAAGCGGTTCGACGCAGAGTGCTCGCATCTGCAAACGCAACCTCTCTACCACGGGGAACACAGCGGAGTGCGATGCGATAGAATCGGCTTTCAATTCCGCGTTTCGCTTTTCTGCAAGACGCAGCGAGGTGTGATGACCGCAAGGGTTCTTGATGGTACGAGGATAGCGGGTGAAATTCGAGCGGAAGTCACTGCCCAGGCGAAAGCGCTGGCATTGTCGGGGGTGCGGCCCGGGCTTGCCGTGGTGCTGGTTGGCCACAATCCCGCGTCCGAGGTCTACGTTCGCGGCAAGGTGAAAAGCTCGGAGGAAGTCGGCCTCTACAGCGAACAGCACACGCCGCCCGAGAGTGCGTCCACCGAAGAGTTGCTGGCGCTGATTGGCGAGCTGAACCGGCGCGACGAAATCGACGGCATCCTGGTGCAGTTGCCGCTGCCCGCGCACGTCGATGTCAAGAAGATCCTGCTGGCAGTCGATCCCGCGAAAGATGTGGACGGATTCCATCCCATGAACGTGGGGTACCTTTCCACGCAGCGTCCGGGGTTGGTGCCTTGCACTCCGGCCGGCGTCATGGAGATTCTAAAGCGCAGCGCGATTCCGGTCTCGGGACAGGAGGCGGTGGTTGTGGGGCGCAGCGACATTGTGGGCAAGCCGGTGGCCATGCTGCTGCTGAATCAGAACGCCACCGTTACCGTCTGCCACTCGAAGACGCGCGATCTGCCTGAAGTTTGCCGCCGCGCCGATATCCTGGTGGCGGCGATTGGGCGCGCCGGCATGGTTACCCGCGACTTCGTGAAGGCCGGCGCCACTGTGATTGATGTCGGCATCAACCGGATCACCGACCCGAAGGAGTTCGACCGCCTCTTTCCTGGAAGCAAGGCGGCAAACAAGAAGCGCGAAGAAGCGTTCCTGGCGAAGGGCTCAACTCTGGTGGGCGACGTGCACCCCGAGGTGGCCGAAATCGCTGGCGCCATCACGCCCGTTCCCGGAGGAGTCGGGCCGCTGACCATCGCCATGCTGATGGCCAACACGGTCAAGGCGGCCATGCTGCGGCGTGGGATCAGAAATCCCGAATTGAGCCGGGTTTAGAGAAATCAGAGGCGGGAATTGCTAAGACTTGGCCTTACCGGCGGCATTGCGAGCGGCAAATCCGTCGTCGGGGAAATGTTTGTCAAACTCGGTGCACACCTGATCCAGTCCGATGCCGTGGCGCACGCGCTCATGCAGCCTGGTTGCGCGGTTTACGAGGAAGTCGTTCGCCGCTTCGGCCGCGAGGTCCTGAACCCCGATGGAAGCGTCAATCGTTCCAGACTGGCCGCAGCCGCATTTGGCGTTCCGGGCGGGGCGCCTCCGCGCATTAAGGAACTCAACGAAATTGTCCACCCCGCCGTGATCGCGCACGAGAACGAGTGGATGGAGGAAATCTGCCGACGGGATCCGAATGCAGTTGCCATCGTTGAAGCTGCCCTGATCCTCGAAGCGCGTGTCGCCGGGCGTTTTGACCGTTTGATCGTCGTGACCTGCCTTCCCGAACAGCGCATTCAGCGTTATGCTCTCCGCCTTGGAATTTCTGAAGATCCAGCCCGCGCCGAGGTAACTCGCCGCATGGCGGCGCAGATTTCCGACGAAGAAAAAATCAAAGTTGCCGATTTCGTGATTGACAATTCGGGATCACTCGAGGAAACCGAGCAGCAGGTGCAGCGGGTCTTCGCCGAGTTGCGTCCGGGGAGTGACAGCCTTTCCTAGTTCTTGCGGCTCGGCATGACCAGCCATTGCAACACCGAACTCACCAGGCTGAGCATGACCGCTCCGATAAGAGCCGCGATGAAGTTTCGCACGTAGAATCCCTTCACCAGCGCCGCCGCCAACTCCAGCATCAGGGCGTTGATCACAAACCAGAACAGGCCGAGCGTGAGAATCGTCAGAGGGAAGGTTAGAATCTTGAGCATTAAGCCGAGCGTTGCATTGACCAGACCGATGACCGCGGCTGCGATCAGCGCGGCCATCGGGCCGCTTACGGAAATGCCCGGCACGATATGGGCGACGATCCACACGGCGATAGCGCTTAGAACCCAATGCAGTAGAAGACGCACGAGAATCCTCCGGGAAGACTTTGACTGCGGTTCCAATTCTTACACGATTACGGGTTTTGGGAGCGATCGGGACGGGGCCCTGCATGATCATTTTGAAGAACCCCTGTGGTCGCGGTCTTTTGAAATCAAAGACTTAGCAGTGTTTTTTTGCCAGGTCCTTGAGAAATAAGGACTTACTTGTAAGCTATTTATAATTCAACGAGTTATGGCGAAGGAGTCGATTTCCAAGACCAATGCGGTGCGGTTGCTTGACCAGTTGGGGATCCAGTACGAACTTCGCGCCTATGACGTCAATCCCGACGATCTGGCTGCGGAAACGGTCGCTGCGAAGATAGGCATGCCGCCGGAGCAGGTTTTCAAGACGCTGGTGGCGCGGGGTGACCCCACCGGGATTGTCATGGCCGTCATTCCCGGAGATCAGGAACTCGACCTAAAAGCGCTGGCTTCGGCCGCCGGAGAGAAGAAGATCGAGCTGGTTCCGGTGAAGGAACTGCAACGGCTCACAGGGTATATTCGCGGAGGAGTGACGGCGCTCGCCGCCAAGCGCGAGTTTCCCGTCTTCGTGGACGAGAACATTGAGCTGTTCGACGTTGCTTCGGTTTCGGCGGGCGTGCGGGGGCTGCAGATTCTGATTGCGCCGGGGGACTATTTGCGCGCGACCAAGGGGACGACTGCGGCGCTTGGACAACCCAAGAAGCACGAACTCGCGTGAAACGAGAACCTCGACCCGAGGTGTTGAGTGCAGTCGCCGGCCAACTATTCGCTTAGAATGTTACTTGGGTGATCAGATGAAGGTTACGGGCAAACCAGTTGCGGTGGGCGTGGGATGGTTCTTCATCGGTTTTGCCCTGATAAGTGCACTACTCATCTTGCCCAGCGCGAAACAGTCGCAGTCGCCGGTTCTCTACGTCTTCCTTATCGGAGGGCTCTTTGTCGGCATCCCTGCGGTCCTTGGAATCGCGGTGGTTTGCGAATATCTGCATAACCGAAACCGCGCTCGCAACGCGGAACATCGCTAGCTGGAAGGAAATCGCCGTCTAGCAGTCGCAGCGCGGCGCATTTTTGGGCTGAGTTGTAAACTAATCACGCGCGACTGCGATTAGAGGCTTGATATGCCCACCGCCACCCGCATCAATCCGCTTTCGTTCCTAACCGACCAACTCGGCGAACTCAAGGCCAAGGGCACGCACTTCAAGCTGCGCGTGCTGGAGGACGAGCAGGCGCCGGTCTGTACTTTTGACGGGAAGCGCGTCATTAACCTCGCCTCGAACAATTACCTTGGCTTCACGACGCATCCCAAGCTACGCGAAGCGGCGCTGGAGGCTACGCGCCAGTATGGCGTTGGGTCGGGGGCGGTGCGCACGATTGCTGGCACCATGAAAATCCACATGGAGTTGGAAGAGAAGATTGCGAGCTTCAAGAATGTCGAGGCTTGCGTGGTCTTCCAGTCGGGATTCACGGCCAACGCGGGAACAGTGTCATCATTTTTGGGCAAGGACGACTACATTATCTCGGACGAACTGAACCACGCTTCGATCATCGATGGCTGCCGTCTTTCGCGGGCGAAGATTCTCGTGTTTCGGCACAAAGACGTGGGCCACGCTGAGGAGCAGCTTGCGAGCGTGAAGAACGAGCCGGGGAAGAAACTTCTTATCACCGACGGTGTGTTTTCCATGGACGGCGACATCGGCCCGCTGCCCGGGCTGTGCGAGGCGGCCGAGAAATACGGCGCGATCATGATGGTGGACGACGCGCACTCTTCCGGCGTGCTCGGACGCCAGGGGCGTGGCACGATCGATCATTTCTCGATGCACGGTCGGGTCGATATTCAGGTTGGAACATTGTCGAAAGCCATCGGCGCTCTGGGTGGATATGTTTGCGGCACGCGCGATTTGATCGACTTTCTCTATCACCGCGCGCGGCCATTCCTGTTTTCGACGTCGCATCCGCCGTCGGTTGCGGCGACCTGCATTGCGGCTTTCGATGTTCTCGAAACCGAGCCGCAATGGATGGAGCAGCTCTGGGCGAACACGCGCTTCTGGAAAAAAGAACTCGGGCTGCTCGGCTTCAACATCGGCGGCCAGACCACTCCGGCTAGCGAAACGCCGATCACGCCCATCATCATTGGCGACGGACGGTTGACGATGGATTTTTCCCGCGAACTGTTTAAAGAGGGCGTGCTTGGAACCGGCATCGCTTTCCCCACTGTTCCCGAGGGCAAGGCCAGGATTCGGACCATCATGACCGCTACCCACACGAAAGAAGAACTGCAACGGGCGCTCGAAGTGCTGGAGCGGGTGGGGAAGGGGATGGGGATACTTGGATGATCGCTCGCAAAGCCATGAGATTTTATCTTCGATCGCTGCTGATCGTCTGGATTTGTTGCAGCGGCTTCTCTTGCCTGGCGCAGAGTCCGGCCAAGCGATTTCAATGGGATTGGCACAACGTTGAAAAAGACGGCTGGGAGAGCATCGGTCAATCGAAATCCCTATCCGCGACGGAACGTGCTGGCTTGATCACCGCTGTGGCTTCGCAACTACGTCCCTTCAGGTCTGACATGGGCATCGAATCGGAGCAGGAACTGCGGGAGGCCGCTGCGCAAATTTGGATCAAGCCGGTCGATCTCGCCGGCGATGGCGTTATGGAGTTCCTCGTGCAGGGCGCTGGTGTTGGCCCCGCAACTCCTCGGCTGTGCAGTCCGACAGGCAATTGCGAGGTTTGGGTCTTCCGTCGGAGCAGCGATCAATACTCTGTGATTCTGCACCGCATTGCGACGCAGAACTTTACGGTCCAGCCAACCGTCACAAACGGGTTTCACGACCTGGTTCTCGGCCAGCACGGTTCTGCAACCGAACAAGGGTTGACTCTGTATCGGTTCGACGGTTCCAAATATCAACGCATTGCGTGCTACGACGCAGACTGGGACTTTCTGGGAAAAGACGGCGAATCTCACACTCGAAAAGAGCCACATTTAACCCCAACCGTTTGCGGGATACGGTAGCGAACTCCCAAATTGAATGCCCGGCCCCAAAGAGTGTGCAGGAGAACTCGGTCGTCCCTCCGGGACTTATATCATTTCTTGCATCTCTCCCAGCGCTGAAGCGCTGGGCTAAGTTCGGAAGCCCCTACGGGGCTAAGCACGCTATCGTCCCGACGGCGCGTCCTCCACGATTGCCTGCACTAACTCATCGATTGCGTCTGTAACTCGCTTGGGCGGAAGATTGAAGTTATTCGAGAGAATTGAGAAGACGACCATTTGTCCGGCATCGGTGGTGGCATATCCGGAGAGCGCCTTCACTCCGCCGAGGGAGCCGGTCTTGGCCAGGATGCGACTGTGCAGGCGCGGAGAGGTAAAGCGCTCGGTGAGCGAGCCGTCCACTCCGGAGACCGGGAAGGTCGCCTTATAGTCGGCGCCCCAGGGCTGCGTCGAGCAATAACGCAGTAACTGGACAATGGCGTGGGGAGTTACTAAGTTCTGGCGCGAAAGTCCGGAGCCATCGTAGAAAACATACTGGTCGTTGGCGATTCCCGCCTGAGTTAGAAATCCGCGAAGAACCTCGAGGCCGCCTTCAATAGTTCCGGCGTTGCCGCGCTCGCGTCCCAGCAGGCGCAGCAGGATTTCGGCGTGCAGGTTCTGGCTGACCTTGTTGATTACGCGGACATCCTGCAGCAGCGGCTTCGATTCGTAACTGGCGAGGGCGATAGGCTGATCGATTTTCAGTGGACGAGACTGGGCATCGCTGTCTCCGCGCGAGGGCGCGAGGGTGGTCACGCTGAACGTGGACAGGGTGGCGAGTTCGGTGTGGCGGGTGCGCTGGTGTCCGTAGATGACGATGCCGCGTTTTTCGAGCAACTGGCGGAAGAGTCCGGCGGCGAACTCGGCGGGATCTTCGATGGCGAGCGCCTCGTTGGCGCCGGCGTCATCGAGCGGCATGTTGCCCCAGAGCGTCAGCACGGTCGAGCCGGGTTCGCGGTTGACGAAGAACTTGCGTCCGGTGCCGGCGGGCGTGGTGATGATGCGATTGTCGAGATGGTAGTAATCCGAGAAGGGTTTGACGCTGACGAAGGCTTTTTCGCCGGGGCGGTCGGCGGGCAGAATGTTGACGAAGACGACGTTGTCATTGATGGTGAGAGCGGAAACGGGAGCGCCCTCCGCCCATAAGAGATCGTCCTGGCTCCAACCTTCGCCATAGCGCTCGAAGGCGAAGTAGGAGTCGTCGGCCACGATGTCGCCGTCGATAAACTTCACTCCTTTTTGCACAAGCGCGTCGGCGAGCGCTTCGAGGGCCTGGATGGGATCGTCGTTGCGCTGGGTGCGGAGATCGTAAGGGAGTTCGCGTCCGGAGAGATTGGGATCGCCGTGGCCGACCAGGACCAGGTCTCCGTTAAGGCGGCCGTAGCGGTCGAGCGTGCCGGTAGTCTCGACGGTGGTGTGGAACTTGTAGTCGGGACCAATCAAGGCGAGCGCTGCGGCGGTGGTGAAGAGCTTGGTGTTCGATGCGGGGGTGAAGAGCTTGTCGGCATTTTGGGAGAACAGCGTTTTGCCGGTGGAAAGAGAGACGATTTCGATTCCCCAGAAGCCGCGGGCAAGATCGGGGGCGCTGAGGACTCCGGCAACGCGCTCCGGTAGCGGCTTGACGGGCGCGGCCAGCAGAGTCGCGGCCAGCAGCAGGACGACTGGAACGAGACGCGCCAATGAACGCGGCCGAGGCATTAACTGGATTGTAACACCCGGGTAAATCGGGCTCGTTCCTGGGCGGAACGCGCGATCATTCGTGGAGCAGGGCAGGAGCCTCACCACCAAGGGCACTAAGGCACACGAAGGAAAGCTCTTGCGACTAAAAACCTGCGGGGCCTTTGCTGCTATGGCGAAACCGACCCACTAACCGCCCGGCGCTCCACTAGAATAGTTGCACCATGCGGGCGATTTTTCAGTGGAACGTAGGTTCTCGCGTCCTGGAGTTGGGGCGGCGCACTTTGATCATGGGGATCGTGAATGTAACTCCCGACTCGTTCTCCGACGGCGGACTCTACATCGATGCCGAAAAGGCCGTGGTCCGGGCGGAGGAATTGTTGGACGAAGGCGCGGCCATCATTGACGTGGGCGGAGAGTCGACGCGGCCGGGGGTGACGGAGCCGGTGTCTGAAGAAGAGGAGCGGAGGCGGGTGCTGCCTGTGATCCGCGACTTGAAGCGGCGGCGGCCGGGCGCGGTGGTGAGCGTGGATACCTACAAGGCAGGTGTGGCGCGGGCGGCGGTGGATTTGGGGGCGGAAGTGGTGAACGATGTCAGCGGGTTCCGCTGGGACCCGAAGATGGCGAAGGCGCTGGCGGAACTCAAGGTGGGAGCCGTGCTGATGCACACCCGCGGGCGTCCGGAGGAGTGGAAGACGTTGCCTCCGATTGGAGATCCCGTGCTCATGGTAAAGCGGGACTTACGGCAGTGGGCGGAGACGGCAACCCTGGCGGGGATCAAGCGCGATCATCTGGTGCTGGATCCGGGATTCGGGTTTGGTAAGCGCTTCGAGGAGAATTATCCTTTGCTGGCGCATTTTGGTGAACTGCAGGGGATGGGTTTCCCGCTGCTCGCGGGAGTGTCGCGGAAGTCATTTATCGGGCGGATACTGGCGCGCGATGGTAAGCATCAAGATCAAGACGCGGAGGTCGGCGAGCGGTTGTACGGGACGCTGGCGGCAGAAACCGGGTTGATCCTCAAGGGAGCGCATATCATTCGGACGCACGATGTGCGATTTGCGCTGCAAGCGGCGCGCGTGGCGGACGCGATGGTGGCGAGCGGAGGGTAAAACGACGATACGTTGCCGCCCTCGGCTGTCCCTTCGCTCAGGCGCGAGCGGCCTCGGCAAGCGGAACCGCCGCTTTGAGCGCCGGTAGGCGGATCTCAAATGCGGCTCCGCCTTCGGGGCGGTTATAGCAGGTGATTTGGCCCTTGTGGTCCTGAACGACGCCGTAGGTGGCGCTAAGTCCCAGTCCGGTGCCTTTGCCGACCGGCTTGGTGGTGTAGAAAGGATCGAAGACACGCTCGGGATCACGCAGGCCGGGTCCGGTGTCGGCGAACTGAACAATTACTTCCTCGTCCTGCCGCCACAACCAGACCTCGAGACGCCCGAAACCGACTTCCTGCAGTGCGTCCACGGCGTTCTCGACGATCTGAAGAAAAGCCTGCAAAAGCTGATTGGGGTTGCCGACAACGCGCGGCACAGGATCTTTGCTCTCCACGGTGAGCTGAATCTTCTTGTTGTCCAGCTTGAAACCTTCCATTTGAACGGCACGCTGCAAAAGAGGTTTCAGGTCGAGAGGGCTTTTTTCTCCCGGAGTCTGCTGGGAGAAGCTGAGCAGATCGTTGACCAGTTCACGAGTGCGGCGAGCCTGCTGGCCAATTTTCTGGGCGTTGGCGAGTTGCTCACGGTTCAGGTTGCTGCTGGCGGCCATGTGTTCCGAGTTGCTGAGGATGGCGGAGAGCGGGAACTCCAATTCACCGGCGGCGAGCGCGACCAGTTCTCCGAGCGAAGCCAGCTTGGCTTGTTGAATCGCTCTTCCCTGCAGGCGTTGCAGGTTGTCAAAGCTTTGGCGCGAATGCTGGAGCAACTGCAGCAGCTTGCGGTCGAGCAGGTGTTGTTTCAGGAAGACGACGAAAGCCAGAAGGGCAACTCCGCCCATGGTCACCGCAAAACGGACCTGGCGCAGGTAGGGTTGGTCGTGGCTGAGGAACAGCGCCCAGTAGCCCATGACCGGCAACGAGAGCAGGGCGAGTTGCGCAAGTTGAGGAGCCACGGGGCGAGCCGACGAGGTAGTCGAAGGCGCGGACTGCGTTTCGGGAAGACAGCGGCGCCCGCTGATGGCAGCCCAGAGAAAGACCAACGCGGAGGTGAGGAACGGGAGGTCGTAGAGTCCGCCTGTCTTGTAGGTGCCGCGCGCGATGGCGGCATTCATCGCTTCCGAAGAAAAAGTGTAGACGGCGGTAGCAATAAAAATGTTGCGATAGAGTTCGCGCCAGGATCCGGAACTGGTGAAAAATGCCGAGGCGGACACGGCAATCAGGATCAACCCTTCGAGAAGATACAAAAGGTCCCAGCGCGGGTTATAAACCGCGGCGTTGACGATGATGTATTCCTCGGGAAAAACGAAGAAGGCATAGACCACGACCCACCACAACAGCAGGATGATTACGTTGAGGGCGCTGGGCAGCATGCCCTCGCGCTCATCGGCTTCATGGGGCCGGATGGCGACCGCGGCCATGATAGGGACTACGTGCAGGAACAGGACGACATCTCCCTGGAAGGGGTCGGGGAGCGGCTTGCGCAGCACAACTTCGAACCACACCCAACATACCTGGTTGAACGTCCACATGGCCATGCCTGCCGCGACCAGGCTCCAGAACATGCGCGTGTGTCCGCGGCTGCCGAAAGCGTTGGCGGTGGAGACGGCGCAGGCAGCCGTAATGACCAGCAATGGGACCAGGTCTCCCATGGCCACGCGAAACAATGGGTTGGGAAATACCGCCGGAGCCAGGGCAAAGGCCAGCAGCAGACCAAATGCGGACAGCAGCGCCGAGATGTGCAGCCGAGACACTCACTGGAATCATATGACGTCCGCCAGCAGATGTTTAGATGACCGGATGGTTACGCGAGGTTACTGGAGTAACGGTCGCGCAGCGCAATCGCACCAGTTGGAAATCCGCAGCAGCAGCGACGCCGACGACAGGCTGAGTAAAGGACCGGCGATGCTGAAGAGGGCCCGGCCCCAAGCTGACCCGGCGGTTGGCGCTCCACCAAAATACGCATCCATTAGGAGGGCGAGGGCGCAGGCCGCGCCCACAGGAATGAGCCACGACTTTGGAAAACGTTTCAGGTTTGGGATGGCGGTGGGCAAGAGCCACAAAAAGATGTACCAGAGATTTCGATCGTGCAGCGAAACCGAGAAATGAGAGCCGCCGCCGCGATGAAGCGCGAGTCCGAACTGCAGCGGACTTATATAGGATCCTGTGATCGACCATTGCAGGCCGGCGATCGCTGCGAGACTCAGCAGCCAACTGCCCAGGATCCAGGCCGCGCTCGATACATGAGGGACATAGACATGAGGGCTATGGAAACGATTGCGATCGGGCTTGCGCTCGGCCCTAGTTGAAAACGTTGAGAACGTTGAGAACCACCAGGCCGCCGTGAACACGATGCTGAAGGGGATGAACGATTCTTTCGTGAGCGCTCCCAGCACGGCGATTGCAGGCAGGGCCCAGAGCTTAGATTCCGACAGGCTCCAGAGTAGTGCCAGCAGGAAGAAGCCTTCGCCGGCGTCGACCAAGCCGACCAAGCGAAGATTCGGCACGGCAAAATTGACCAGGTAAAGCAAGGCGCCAACCAGCCCCACGGCGGAACTGCCGAGCACACGGCGTCCGAGAACGACAATGAGAACGGCGGTTCCGGCAACGAAGAGGGAGTCGGCAACGAGAAGCCCGAACATTACCGGATCCCAGGTGGCTGATCGTCCTTGCGCGAGCCGGTAGAACGGCCTGGCAATCCACGGGACCAGCACGCGGAAGCGGCGGAAGCGCATGTCTTCGGCGTCCTCGATTGTGGCCCCGGTGACGAGGGCAGCGTAGGTTTTAACGTCGGAGAGTCCCGGCGTTTGCCGGGGATCGAACCGGTTGAGGATGGGATAGCCCAGGCCGCACGCGATCAGGAAGAAGACGCAAAAGAGCAGCGCCAGCCGGGCGGTCGCAATTTTCGCACCATCGTCAAGCAGGGGATGGTCAAGCGGGGGATCGTCAGGCAGGTGATTGTCATGCGCGCCCGTCATTTGTATTGGCGAAGGTAGCTTCCTGTCTGCGACATTGCAACTCAAATTGTCGGGATACATTCGCAGCGGAAAGTTGCTGCTTCAGTTGGAGTGCTGATGGGAGATGGGAATGTTTGGGTTCCATTTTGGGACCGTGATCATATTCCTCTGGGTACCCCCCACCCCCTCGGTATATTAGAATCAAGACTTTAGCGCGCGACTCCCGCCAAAGTCTTGAGCCGATGGGAGTTAGAGGCAAAGTATTCACAACATGCGAGTTAGCGACTAACTTCAAATGTTAGTCGTCTTTTGGCTGCTGTTAGCGCCCGGAGTAAGTTGTCAAGGACCTGAGTTGTTTGTGGCTTTGGGCCTAGTAACTATTCTAGCAGCGGTGTCAATGTTTGATTAGGCGGCGGAGCAAGACGCAATGCCTCGAAGACACATCCTTGATCTTTTGCGAGGCGGAGACCGGCGGATGATCGGCCGTTCTGATCAAGTGGCGGCAATGGTGTCCAAGGTACCGGAGCTTTTCCCCGAGCTGATTGCAGGTCTGTGGTCGGAAGATCCGCTGGCGCGAATGCGGGCCGCGGACTCTGCCGAGAAGGTCACGCGCAAAAATCATGAGCTTCTTCAGCCGCACAAGAGAGAGCTGCTCGGCCTGATGGCCGAGACCGGGCGACAAGAATTGCGCTGGCATCTCGCGGTCATGGTGCCACGGCTCCGGCTGAACGCCAAGGAACGGCAAATCGCGATCTCTTCACTGAACCGGTATCTGGAAGATCGTAGTTCCATTGTTAAGACCTCGGCTCTTCAAGGGTTGGCTGACTTGGCGCAGGATGACCCGAGCATCCGGCCTAGGGTGATTGAGATTCTGCTCGAGGCCGCTCGGAGCGGGACGGCGGCGATGAAGGCTCGCAGCCGAAAGTTGCTGCTTCGGCTGGAGTGCTGACGGCCGGCGGATTGTCCGCCCTCGCATGATGTTTCGTCTGCTCCGTTTCAATTGAAGGCGCCCCGTCCTTGCGCTGTTTGCAAGGGTAGGCTAGATGATCGATAGGGAAGAACCAAGAGGTTGAGGCCCGTGGTTCCCACCCTTCGCGCTCCTACTCGGTTTCGGCCACAAAGACCGCGGTCGTGAGCGCGGGCACTGTTGCAGTCCCGGCTTTCGAGTTAAACGTGGACTGCGTAGTTGCGGGGTCGCTTGAGTTCCGCTGCACCGGGTGCAGATGCAATGCCAAACCCTGCAACCGGCCGTCGGTAAAGGTCACCGATGCATTGGTTGCGTTGAACAGTACCACGATGTGTTTGTAGATTCCGTAATTCCCTCCATTCGCATCCAGCTTCATGACAATCAGCGCCGGCGTCTGGTTCGTTCCCGTGTTCAGGAAGGTGAGATTTTGTTGTATCTCCTCGAAGGTCGGCATCCGGAAAAGGCTTGAACTGTAGCGGATCTTCAGCAGTGCGGCGAACGCCGCTTCACTGTATGCAATATTTTCCGGCAGGGGTGTGTAAGCAGAGTTAGTGAGAAGTGGTGTCATGATCGGCCACTGGCCCTGGTTCTGGCTGGCAATCGGCAAACCGATGCCCCAGTTTGCAGTCTGGCCGCTCCAGTCAATCTTATTGAACCAATCGCCGGAGTCGTAGCTGTTCTGGTCCATGTCCTTGGAGCGGAGCAGGTCATCGCCACCCTGAAAGAATGGAATTCCCTCTCCCAATGTCACTAGACTCATGCCCATGATCTGCCTGCGGGCACGAGTGGCAATGCTGTCAGCGAAGCTCGACTTCAATTGCACTTGATCGAACAGATCCTGGTTGTCGTGGACTGAGGCATAGTTAATCGCCTCGATCGGACTTTTGGTATATCCCGTGGGCTGCCCATTGTAGTTCACCTCGGCCCCAGTTACTGTCGCACCCGCGCTGTCGGTGAAGGTGTAGTCGCGGAGGTTTCCCGTCAGTCCTACGTCGATCCAGTCGGAGTACCGGAGCAATTGGGCTTGTTGTTGGCTCGGCGACAGGCTGCCATTGGTGAAATCGCTTGGGTCGGTGAAGAGTCCCGTGGCAAAGCCCTGCACGCGCTCATCGCTAAACGGACTGCCGCCGTGAATGCCATCGCGAATGCGGTCGTTGAAGGTGCCAATGCCAAAGCCATAAAGATTGAGCTGCGAGGCACTGGGTCCGATCTGATTGTTATAGGTGTCTCCGAAGTTGAAGCCTTCCCCGTAAAGGTAGATCTTCGATCCATCCACGCCGTCTTTGTCCGGAGTCAGGGCCCGCAGAGCGGTCTGAATGTTGCGCATGTTGTAAGTGAACATGAAGCTCATGATGTCGAAGCGGAACCCATCGATCTTATACTCCCGCGCGTTGAGCAAGAGAGTGTCGATGATCAGTTTTTCCATCATGAGATGTTCGCTCGCGGTATCCGGGCAGCACGATCCGTTCTCGACGTTCCCACTCGCATCGAGGCGATGGTAGTAACCCGGCACCACCTCGTCGAGATTGGAGTTGGGGCCTTCGCCGCTGGCGTTGGTGTGGTTAAACACCGAATCCTGAACCACGCGCAGACCCGCCTTGTGGAGCCCCTCCACCATTACCCGGTATTCGCTCACGCGGTTGTGAGGATTAATCGCATAGCTGCCCTCCGGCGTCATGTAGTGCACCGGATCATAGCCCCAGTTATACGCAGGACTGGATTGGCTGGCGGTCACGGCCGCCTGCTGCTGCTCGCCATCCGGCGGATACTGCCCCAGACCAGTGGGAATGATCCATGTGGATTTGTCTTCGTTCACGCTGGCAAAGTGGAAAGAAGGCAAAATGTGCACTGCCTTGAGTCCGCTCTTGGAAAGAGAGCGAAGATGCTTCATGCCGTCGGAGTCCTGGTCGTCGAAAGCCTCATACATGCCCCGATGACGCAATGGAACTGTGAGATCGTTGACGCTGAAGTCGCGAATATGCAGTTCATACACGCTCATGTCGCTGAAACTTGTTAGCGCGGGCGAAGTATCCTGGTCCCAGCCCGGGGGCTTCGTTTCTTCGGAGTCGAGGTCGGTGATCCTGCTCTTGGCGCCGTTCAGGGCAATGTCGATCGAATACGGATCGCTGGTTACATTCGTGTCCACCGCAGCGTCGGATTGCACCCAGACCTGCACGCTGTAAAGGTAGTACTTATCCTTCCAATTAGGCTCCCCATCCGCTACCCATACTCCATTGTGCTCATGCATGGGTACCACGGCTGCGGGTGTGGTGTCGAATTCGTGGTTGAAGAGTTGCAACGACACGCTCTGCGCCGTGGGCGCCCATAGTTTTACCTTCACTGCGTAGTTTTCGTCGTCCACCCAATCTTGCCACTCGGCCTCTCCATGATGAAATACGACGCCGAGCTTCCCCGGGTAGTAGTAAAGATCATCCAGCACTCCGGCGATCTGAAGGCCAGTGGCATACTGCAACGCGCCGCTCGAGCTGACTGCTGAAAACGCAAGCTCCCCTTCCAGCGCTGTCTGCAAGGTCGCAACCTGCATATTCGCCGGCAGCTCAAGCACGGTGTAACCGCTCAATTGTGGATAGCGAAGCAACTCCTCCGCGTTCAAGCTTCCGCCCACAGTGAGCGGAATGGTGGTGCCTCCGGTAATGCCGGTGGGGGTCACCGACAGGCCACCCATCAGGCCGGAGGTGATCGCATAGGTAGCGCCGCTCTGCGCAAATTGCGGTTGGATCGCCACGCGCTGGCGATCGAGCCAATAGGCCTGCCGCACGTCGAGCAGACTATCCAGTATCTGGGTCTCGGTTGGCATGGAGGTGAAGACCATCGCGTTCCCTGAAATCGCCCAAGCCTGGGTGTAAGTGGCAACATTCAGATACATGTTTGGCCCAGGGTCTTTCACTCCGGTCGCGGTGTTGTGGATGATGAATCCGAGGTTCTGCGCGTTGGGAATCAGACTGATGTCGAAGTACGCGCCATAGGAGTCGTAGTTGGTCACAAACGTCAGTCCGTCATTGTAGTCGCCGGTATATTCCGCGGTATCTTCAAAGGCATAGACGCTCCAGTTCGCAAAGTTTTGGTCGAACCGATAGTAGTGAATGCGGGCGTATCCTGGCAGCAACGCCGTGGGATTGGCCAGGCTTGGCTGGCTTTTATACAACTTGCCGATCCCCGTGTAGCCCCAGTACTCAAAGCCTTCTGTAGAAGGATCGACAAACTCGTTCGGCCCCGGGTCTTTCTGGTCTCCACCCGGCGCAGACGGATTGTGTATGATCAGCCCGAGATTCTGCGGATTCGCAACTACCGCCACATCAAAATAAACGCCATACGCGTCGGAATTCGTGGGGGGTACGAGCCCGCTGTTGTAGTCGCCTGTATATTCCGTCGTGTCGTAGAAGGCGTAGATCGTCCAGCCTCCATAATCGCCGTCCGTCCGGTGATAGTGCACGCGGACGTATCCTGGCAATAGTGCGGTGGGATTGGTCAAACTGGGCGCGGTTGTATACAGTTTGGCGATCCCGGAATATGCCCAGTATTCACTGCCCTGGGTCGAGGGATCGACGAACAAATTGTTCGGAGTGTCCTTCTGGTCCCCGCCCGGCGCCGTTGGGTTGTGAATAATGATCCCCACTTCTTGCGCGCCGGTAGTAATGCCCACGTCGAAATATGCGCCAAAGCTATCGGTCCCCGTGACTTGCACCGGCCCGGTGCTATAGCCGCCCGTGTTTTCCGTCGTGTCGTCGAACGCATACACCGTCCATCCGGAGTAGTTGCCGTCCGGCCGAAAGTAGTGGATTCGTATGTCCCCCGGCGGGATGGGTGGATCGGATTGTGCAAAGCCCGGGGCTGACGCCAAGACGCACAGCAGAAGTATGAACAGAGGGGATGCAGCTTTTTCAAGAAGACGAGTCGTTTCAGTCCTGAATTTCATCGGGGGATCTCCTGAACAATCCTGTGCATTGTCGTTCCCTTACAACCGCAGCGGCTTGCGCAACGAGCGAGAGCAAGCGGTTGGATTGAGAATGTCGTGTTGCAGCTACTGCAGCGCGACGTATTTACAGCAGGCGCGTAGGGTGACCACACCAGAAAGCGGTTGTACATCGCCGGACAGTCAGTAACGCTGTCCTCACGCCGGTTCGCCGACTACCCGGCCACGCCACTCCTCACCACGAGTTTGCTTCTCGCGACAAACATCTTACTACCAATCTCGGCCCGTGCCACAAGCGCAGACTCCACCTTTTTTCTGAGTGCTCATCAACGGTGTCTCGTGTAAACCACCGAAGAGAATTGAAAAGCGTAGCAACCCGCTCACAAGATCGAAGAATCAAAGCTCCTCCAGCTGGGAGACACGTAGGTGCGGCGCTACATTATTCCGGTTCCGGACAGCGCAATGATTTGTCGGACGGCCAGAGCCGAGTCGTTAACGGCCCACGTTCCGTGCGCGTGGCCGTCACGGCTGGCGAAACGGTCAGGTTTGATAAATGGCCGGGGATTGCGGTGCTGCCGAATTATGAGCGCGGGCGCTTCGGATGCCGTGTACCAATGCAGCCGGAATGCCGACTCATTGCGTGTCGGGCCAGCAGTAGGAGCGTGACGATATTCGAGCGCATAGACTAAAGGATGAGCGGACGGGGGTCGAGGCATTTGCCCGGGGCGTGGATTTTTATTATTTGTTCTTGAAGGAAAATACGGCGGAGTAAGTCAGTACTCCGAGCCCTGTTCCATTTTGAAACTCGGACCTGTCCGGAGGTACCTCCACTCCCTCCCCCCTTCGGTAGGGGTTTTTCATTCCTTGACATTCGCCAAGCATTCGCCTATGCTGCGCGCATGGCGATCACTCGGCGTCAACGCGAGCTGTATGACTTCATTTCGCGCTTTGTGGCGGAGAAGGGATACTCCCCTTCGTTTGAAGAAATCAAGGAAGCCATGGGGCTGAATTCCTTGGCCACGGTCCACAAGCACGTCACCAATCTCGAGAAAAAAGGGCTGCTGACGCGGGACTATAACCGCAGCCGGTCGATCGATCTGCTGCCGCCGAAGGGCAAGTTGAAGCAATCAATGGCGGTGAACACGGCGGTGGTGCTGCCGCTGGTGGGCAGGATTGCGGCGGGGCGTCCGATTGAGGCGGTCGAGCACAACGAGACCATTTCGTTGGCGGATTTTGTGCGCTCGAAGGATGTGTTCGTGCTCGAAGTGCGCGGCGAATCCATGCAGGACGAAGCCATTCTTGACGGCGACTTCGTGCTCGTCGAGAAGACGAAAACCGCGCACAACGGGGATATTGTGGTGGCCCTGCTCGATTCGTCGGACGCAACGTTGAAGCGCTTCTTTCGCGAAGGCGACAAGATTCGTCTGCAGCCTTCGAACGCGGCCATGCAGCCGATCATCGTGCCGGCGGCTTCGGTGGAGATTCAGGGGCGGGTGATTGGGGTGCTGCGGAAGTACTGAAGAGCAGCTGCCAGCCATCAGCTTTCAGCCGTCAGTAAAAGCAAATATAAACCAAGGCCGCGCCTTATTGGTCGAGCGACTGAGAGTGACAGCTGAAAGCTGACGGCTATCCTATGTGCTTATCCAGAGCCTTTTGAATGTCGTCTTTTGAGCGGTAGCCTACGAGTTGCTCTACTACTTGTCCGCCCTTGAAAACCAGCAGGGTGGGAATGCCGGTGACTTTGTAGCGCATGGGCGTGGCGCCGTTGCGGTCAACGTCCATTTTGCCGAACGTGACTTTGCCCTGGTACTCGCCCGCGAGCTCTTCGACGATGGGAGCGATGGCGCGGCAGGGACCGCACCAGGCGGCCCAGAAATCGACCAGTACAGGCTTATCGGACTTCAATACATCGGAATCGAAATTAGCGTCGGTGACTTCGACGGTGGCGTTGCTTGCCATTCATCCTCCAGAATTCTCAGTTCCCGCCGGGTGGATCGCTTCCATCCACTAAGGCGGGAAACTACATCGTAGCACTGTGGCACCGTTGATTGGATGCTCTGCCGGCGCGGAAGTCGCAGGGGCTGGCGGAGAGGGGGCGTCGAGCACCATAGGCCGTAGAATGACTGTTTTGGGGATATGGGTTCAATCTTCTGCTATGCCTGGCGATCTGGACAATCTGCGGGTAGTGCTGGTGGCGGCGCGCAATCCGCTGAATATTGGAGCGGCGGCGCGAGCGATGAGTAACTTTGGGGTCCGGCGCTTACGCGTGGTGAATCCCTACGAGGTGGCATTCAGGGAGGCGCGGTCGGCGGTTGGGGCGGCGGATTTACTGGCCAAGGCGGAGCAATACGAAAACGTGGCGGAGGCAGTCGCGGATTGCCAGTTGGTCGTGGGAACGACCGTCGGCGGGCGCCGGGAGTTGCAGCATCGGTTGCAGCGGCTGGACGTGAGCGGAAGCACGATCAAGCGTCACTTGAAGACGGGGCCGGTGGCACTGTTGTTCGGCTCGGAAAGATACGGGCTATCGAATGAGGAGTTGAGCCATTGCCACTGGCTGATGCGGATCCCTACGCGCGAAGAGCATGGGTCGATGAATCTGGCGCAGGCGGTCGCGGTCTGCCTTTACGAACTGGTGCGCGGACGGAAGCCAGCGCCGGCGAAAACTGCGCCGGGGAAAAAGAAAAGCTCTCGTGCCAAGTCGGGAGAACTGGAGCGGCTGACGCAGGTGCTGCTGGACGTTCTCCTGGTGAGCGGATTCGTGAATCCACGAGCCGTGGCGGCGGAAGAAAAGTTGCGGCGTCTGGTCCGGCGCATGGAGTTGAACGGCAACGACGCCGAGGTGCTGTTGGGCATGCTGCGGCAGATCGCCTGGAAATTGGGCTCCAACGAGAAGGGCGCAAAATAGCCTCAACAAAGCTTGATTGTTAAGTGTCATGTCCGTGGTTCGAACACCCGTTACTCGGGGACGAACCGCGTCACTCCTCATCCATTGCGCGCTAACGCTTGCCACTTCTGAGAGTCGAATTACAAGTGGCGGGGCTGGCAGGCATTCCCAGAAATTGGCGTTCCCAGAATTTCACCTCGCTTGCGACCTTGAGGTGGCGACATGCGTATGCTGCTGGACACCTTCGCGCAAACCTTACGCACTCTGTGGGCGCACAAGCTGCGGTCGTTCCTCACCATGTTTGGGATCGCCTGGGGAGTAGGTTCGCTGCTGCTGCTGGCTGGAGTGGGCGAAGGCTTCCGCAACGGCAATCGCAAGCAACTGGAAACCTTCGGCAAGAACATCATTTTCTTTTTTGGCGGGCGCGCGCCGGCGGTCGAAGGCAGTTTCAATTCGATGAAGTGGTTCAACCTCACTTATGACGACTACCTCGCCATCAGGAATGAATCGAAGCTCGCGATCCACATTTCGCCGCTGATTGCGCGCGACGACATTCGCGCGGTCAGCGACTACACCAGCACCAACGGCCAGGTTTCAGGCGTGCCGCCGATCTACAGCCAGGTGCGGACGATCCCGCTGGCGGTGGGACGCTGGATCAACGACGACGACAACGAGCAGCGGCGGCGCGTTTGCATCCTGGGACGGGAAATGACGCGCAATATGTTTCCCGGGCGTCCCGCGGTGGGCAACACCATCCTGCTGAACGGCGTTCGTTTCCAGGTGATCGGGGTGCTCTCGATGATTGGCCATGAGGAGCAGAATGCGACCAACATTCGCATTTTTATTCCGTTCAACACCATGCGTGAGCTGTTTCCGCTGACCGGCGACAACTCGAAAGAAGGCAACGCTATTTCGTTTATCAACTATCAGCCGCGCAGTTTTGACGAAAACGAAACGGCGAAAGATGAATTGCACAAGATCGTGGCCCGCAATCACGGCGGCTTCGACCCGAAAGGCACCGACATTTGGGAAGAATGGGACACGATCAAGAACCAGAAGACGATGGGCAAGATCTTTACCGCCATGGATTGGTTCCTGGGCGGGGTCGGGCTGGTGACGCTGGCGCTGGGCGCGATTGGCATCGTGAACATCATGCTGGTGGCCGTAACCGAACGCACGCGCGAGATCGGCCTGCGCAAAGCTCTGGGAGCTACCAACCGCAGCATCCTGTTTCAATTCTTTCTGGAGGGCGCATTTCTGACGTTGCTGAGCGGCGCTGTTGGAGTGGGCGCCGCGATGTTCGTCATTCACCTGCTCTCGGGAGTGCAACTCCCGCAGGGCTTCGACACGCCGCGGATCGTGCCCGTATCGGCGATTGCCGCTGTGCTGTCGCTGTCGCTCGCGGGCATAACCGCCGGACTGTATCCCGCGCGCAAAGCGGCGATGCTGGAACCGGTGGAGGCCTTGCGGCAAGAATGAAGACGAAACCACCTCGTCATCCTGAGCGAAGCGAAGGATCTGCTGTCTCTTGTACTGAAAAAAGCAGGTCCTTCGCTTCGCTCAGGATGACAAATCACTCAGAGGAGTGAGCCATGACTAACGATCTTTTGAAAGAAGCTTACGGCGCGATGCAGCACAACCGGCGCCGCACTACTCTGACCATGCTGGGAATGGCTTGGGGGATTGCGACGGTTGTGATCCTGCTTGCTTTCGGCTCGGGATTCGAGCGCGCTATCAACATGATATTCAGCTCCTGGGGTACCGACGTGATCGGAGCGTTCCCCGGACGAACCTCGCTGCAAGCGGGCGGTGCGAAGGCGGGGAGCCAGGTCCGGCTGAAGCTGGAGGACGTCGACTACATCCGCAACGAAGTGCCGATGGTGAAAGGAGTCACTCCGATCTTCGATAAGAACGGTGCGACCATTCAGCACGACACTCGCACCTACACCAATCTTTTTCTCACTGGCGTCTATCCGGTTTACGAGCGCATTCGCGGCTTCAACGTTGGCACCGGCCGCGGCCTCGGCGAGCAGGATCTGCTGGAACACGCCCGCGTGGCAGTGATCGGAGACGAGGCGAAGCGGAGACTGTTTTCAGGCGAACAAGCGCTGGGGCAGAGCATTCGTATCAACGGCGTCAGCTTTCAGGTGATCGGCACCTACCAGCACAAAGTGCAAGGCGGCGACAACAACGACAACACGCTGATCGCGATCCCCTTCACCGCGATGGGCGACCTCTATGACACGCAATACATCACCGGAATCTTCATGGACTACGAGGGGCAGGACCATCAGCAACTCGCGCGAGTGGTGCGGAGCGTGCTCGCCGGGCACCACAACTTCCGTCCGGACGACCGCCGGGCCGTGTTCATTGCCGACTTCAAGCAGGACTATGACGAGTTCGCAACCGTGACCACCGCTCTCAAGGTGCTGCTGGCATTCATCGGCGCGCTGACGCTGGGGATCGGCGGCATCGGGCTGATGAACATCATGCTGGTTTCGGTGCAGCAGCGAACCCGTGAGATCGGTGTGGAGAAGGCGCTGGGCGCGCAAAAGGGTCATATCCTTTTTCAGTTTCTGGCGGAAGCGCTGGCCATCACCTTTGCTGGAGGAGCGGCGGGAATCGGAATCGCTTATCTGATTTCGTGGGGCGTGGGCGCGCTGCCGCTGATGAGCGCCTTCGGCGAGAATCTGCAGGCCGGCGATATCCATCTGCATATCAATGTCAGCAGCCTGGCCGTGGCGACGATCATCCTTAGCGTAGTCGGCATCCTGAGTGGAATGGTACCGGCAGTTCGGGCGGCGCGACTGGATCCGATTGAGAGTTTGCGGTACGAGTAGGCTTTCAGCTCTCAGTTCGGATGTGCCGACAACGCCCGGTGGGTACGCAAAATTAGGGCCTCTGCGCCCGGAGCATGCAGCGCCACTGTTCGCATTTGCTGGAAACCAACTGAAGGACGTTTAGCTATTTGCTCACCTCAATGGGCTATGCCCGAAAAGTGTGCAATTTTGAACAGACACCAGTTCATGCCCGTTGCTAGATTTGATCCCTGAAAGCCTCGTTCGATACGAGGGGGTTCCTGGATTCCTGAACGAACGAAGCGACTCTTTCCCTTTGGTGCAGTCTCTTATCTCTCCGATTCGACGACTGCGCCACTTTTTCGCCAATTTTTGGCCGTCGCTCACCCACATCGCCCTCTGTATGACCTCTGCGCCGGAGTCTTCTAGAAAAGGTGCCTCGGAATTAGCGGCGATGTTCGCCGCGCTGAAATTTGGGGCAATCGTGCTTACTGAAAGTTCCCAGTTACTTTCGCCGGAGGCTTGCCGGACTCCGCGAGGCCGCCGGGATTCAGCATAATCCAATTGCACGCACCACAACCCCATGCCGTGAACGTCCTATTTTCAAGCCAGATGAGCGTTCGGAGCATGGAGAATTTTCTCATGCTGTGCAAGCCCCCCGGGCAGATGTGATCTATATTGCACAGACTTTCTTCGCCCCCGAGGTCCACGCTTAGGCTCCGCTCCGAGGTGCCCTGCGCAAGAACAAGATACCGGACGCCGGTACCAACTGTGTCAGCTAGCCACCGTTGAATCCGACTCCGAAAACTTCCTGAAATTGGTGCCGGAAGAAAAGAGGATTATGTGTCGAAACACTTTGAACGTTGGAAAGAGTTAGCATCTCTGACCTCTAAGGAACAAGATCCTGCGAAGTTGACTGAACTCGCGCACGAAATAAACCTGGTTCTGACTCGGAGAACACCGTACCTCGATCCTCCGCTGCGCGAGCCCTTGGAATAATCGTTTCAACGGCCATCGCTGGCGGTGGCTTCGGGCTAGGTCGTATAGATCGTCGATCACGGTTGGAAATGTAGTGTCGTAGAAGGGAATTCGACCATGGCAACAGCTTCATCGTTCGGACTTCGCTTGGGATTGGCGCTGACTCTCGGATTGAGCATTGCGCCCAGCCTCACGATGGCAGCGGATGCACGGCCTATTGTCGGAGATTGGGAAGGCACTCTGGATCCGGGCGCTCAACCTAAAAAGCGAATTGTTGTGCACATCTCCGCTGCGCAGGACGGAAGTCTGAGCGGCACCGTCGATTACCCCGACCAAGAGATTTCCGGCATCCAGATCACCGCCATCACCTACAAAGAACCTACTCTGCATTTCGAGAGCAGCCCAAGTCTGACGGTTTATGACGGCGCTATGATCAAGGACACTTCAAGTATCACGGGTACTTTGAAGCAAGCCGGAGCGAGCCTGAGTCTCGTCCTCAAGCGGACGCCTTAGAGCCCGAGGGCTTCAGTCCATCTTTCGGCAGAGTCGAGAAGGCGATGAAGGAGATGGTAAGTAAGCAGTGACCGAGGTTAGGGAGTATGCACAGTCATGGACAAAAAAGAGATCAACTCCCCAAAATTGACCGAGCATTTTCTATTCTGGGTTTGTGGCATCGGGGGTTTGCTGCTGGTGGTTCTCTTCGCCCATTTCGTTTACCACATTCTATGAGGCTTTCGGATGCGAGAGCAATTCCCGAACGCCCTATCCGCGACGAGTGTGGCGCCCTTGGCCGCCCGAATCTCCGACCAAACGTAATCAATTTCGCCAATGAAAGCGAGCGGAGTTGGCGCTGTCTCAATAGAGTTGTTGGCTAACATCCCCATTACACCTTTGGCATAACATCCCCTAACACTCGCAATCCCTGCCATCTTTGCAGCAAAGATCGCGGTACCACACAGGATTGGCAGAGTACTGGATGTTGGCATCCATCAGGCGGTCTGCTGCCGTCGGCCTATTGAGCCGACTATCACTGTGCCCAAGACCAGCAGGCTGACGAGAGAAATCACTCCCAGCGAGATGACGCAGTAGATACACCACACGCCCAGTACCGTGGATTCAATGTGGGCGAGATAGAGCGCAAATCCTAAGCCGCCGAGCGCGGCCACCAGCATCAACCGGTACGCTCTCTTGAAGGCGAGGACGCCCAGCAGCAGGTATCCGGCAATGCCAATCACGGCCACGGGAATTCCGAAGAGCATGGCGTACGGACTGTGATTCACGATGCCGCAGTCCCAGCGGTCATTGATGCTGCAGGGCGAAGTGTCGGTGCGGTAGTGCTCGCGCAACGCGAGGGATGAAGCGGCGATACCGACGACGGCTAGTGCAATTAACACCCATCTCATGCGGGACTCCCGGCATACTCGATCTAGCCCCTAAAGGGGCAATTGATTTTGGACGGCTTGAGGTATCGCTAAAGCGATACCCTGATACGAAACCCGAGTCTTTCCCCAAGCCTGTGAAGCTGTGCCCTACCCCAGGCCATCTCTGAGACCAGTTCTCACTGACATTATCCATGATTTTCGTCGCATCAAATCTGTTCCCGTCAATCGTGGTAACGCTGTTCGCCCGCTGGGATTGGAACGCTAAGCCGATTCTGCGGCGGAGGTAATGGACAGGTCGCGTAGGCAGTGAAGGCACAGGGCGGATTGATCAGCCGATTGAAATCGAGCCAGACTTCGCCAGGCTGAGTTACGCCGTGGTCGGGCAGGACGGTATAGAGAAAGCGTCCGGCACCGTAGGTCGTGGTTTTGCTGGTCGCGTCGCGCAGAATAAAGAACAGATCGGTCGCTTGCGGACCTTCGAGGACGGGCTCCAGCCTTACAACCTGTCCATCGATGGTGAATTCGGCGGCGCCGGGCGCGGGCAGATGGGTGGTCGTGCCGAGCACGGTTGGAATGTCTAGCATTTTGGGCGGATTGTAGGGGATCCAGCGCGCGTGCACGCGGTAGGCGGCATTCGGCGCATACCAGCGCAATCCGTGGAAGGTGACGCGGGTGGGGGCCTGGAGATCTTTGACGCGCAGGCCGAATTGGTCGTCGCGATGGATGGCAATAATTGTGAGCGTGCCGATCGTCAGTTTCGACGGGGTGTCGGCATCGTCGGCCAGTAGAACCTGCTCCTTTGCGGGTTGGCCATCGACCTTGAGGTCTTTCGAGAAGCCCTCGGGCGGAGGCAGCAAACGCAGCGTACCTTTTTCCAGACGCACGATCCCAATATGCGCCGGCCCCTTGCCTGCGATTTGAACGCGGCAGTCGTCGGCGGAGCCGAAAGTGTTGTCCCCTTCCTTCAACCAGCCAAGGGCGATCAGGGAAAGCCAGCCTTCGGGAGCCTGCAGGTTAGTCGCCCGCTTGGCGCGCCAGGCGAGCAGGTCGCTTTGCCATGAGGTTTGATCGTCGGAGCTTTTGTCGTTCGGACTCTTATCGTTCGGACCGGCGATGAGCGGTTGCGAAAGCATCGCCATCAGAATGAGCGCTGTGGCTGGCAGGAATTTTGTCTTCATTATTACTAGGCCTCCATTTTCTCAGATGCGGCAGTTCCTTCAGATGTCCCTCACCAGATTTTAGCTCTTCAACTTCCGGCGTTCACAGGTAATCGAACAGGGTCATGAAACCGAAGTCCATGTGCAATTGCTGGTGGCAGTGAAACAGCGTCAGTCCCGGATTATCGGCGACAAAGTCGATCTCGGCTTCCTGATAGCCGCCCAGCATGACCACGTCTTTCAGGATTCCGGCAGTCGGCTTTCCCGCCAGGCGCGTGAGTTCAAAACTATGCCGATGAAGGTGGATGGGATGGATATCGTCGCTGGCATTGCGCATACGAATCCGGTAGCGCTGGCCTTGCTTCAGATGAAACGGTGTTGGCATAGGCAGACTGCTCATGGGATAAGCCATTCCATTGATCGTCCATCGATTGAAGCCGTCTTCGGCGGCATTGTCTTTCGCGAAGATCATGTCGAAGGAGTCGTCGGGGGTCGCAGCAGTCACATCGGGCTTGGCAAAGAGGGCGTAGTTCCAGCGATGGGGCGGCGGGGCAATCCATTGTGCCTTGCCTGCGTGTCCCTTGTCTGCTTGTCCTTTGCCCGTTGCCCCCGCGTACTCGACAACGATGCCCATGCCGTGGCGACGATCGTCATCGTCCAGGTCGCCCATGATCCAGACCCCGGGGTGGTTCATTTCGACGATGGCGGAAACGCGCTCTGCCGTGCCCAGCCAAAGCACTGGGACCGTCGCGGGATTGGGTACGGGATTTCCGTCCAACGCCACGACCTGAAAAGAATGGCCGGGCAAGGCGAGGCTGCGGATTTCGGTCGCGCTGCCATTCAGAATATGAAACAGGACACGCTCGCCCCGCTTGACGCGGATGGGGTCTCCGTGGCCCAGCATGCGTCCGTTGATTGTGAACGAGCCATAGTCCACCTCATAGCCATGCGGCATTCCCTTGGCCAGCGAGGCTTTCATCGCCGACTCGCCTTGTTCTTCAAGCGCTTTTACTTTGTTTGCCGGAGACAGGAAATCCTGTGCCATGTCTCCACCGCGGCTGAAGGTTGGCTCAAACTCCTTGAGCACCAGGAAAACTTCGCGATCGTATCCACCCGGATTGTGCCCGGGTTCGATGTACACGGGGCCCACTTGGCCGCTGTATTGTCCAGCGGCCAGGTTTGCGCCTGCACGGTTGTGGGTGTGATAAAACCGGAGACCTGCCGGCCTTGGCGTGAACACAATGCGTCGTTTGCCGTGCGCGGGAATGAACGGTGTGCCTTCCTCGGCCGCTCCGTCTACGTCGACCGGGACCATCTGGCCGTGCCAATGCAATTGCTCCGGAGTATCGGTGTCGTTGTACACTTCTACCGTGGCCTGCCGGCCCTCTTTGAAGCGCAGCAGCGGGCCTGGGAATTGCCCGTTATAGGTCGTCGTGGAGATGATGCGTTTGGGGGCGATCTCGACCGGAGAGGCCTTGATGTGCAGGGCATAGTCTGGGGAACTGCGTTCCGACGAGCCGCGCTCCGAGGACCCGCCAAATGAGTCGGCGCTCAGCACCTTTCTGCCGGATTCCGCAACGACATTACCGCTCGAGAGCAAAACCGCGCCCGCCGTCATACCCGCCGCTCTGAGAAACTGGCGCCTCGATTCAGACAGCTCTTTCATCGAGCCTCCTTCCATCTAAGGAATCAAAATCCCGGACCTATTCCGCGTGTGCCCATTTGCCAACTGCTCACGTCCGCTTTAATGTGTTCTCTCTAGGAGAGCACCTTTATGTCCAGGCGATCATTTCTTCTGCCGTCGCTAATCCTGCCCTTGCTGCTGACTTTGTTGCAGGCCCTCTTCGCCGGTGCCCAAGCCCCGCCGGTCGATGCCGAAGGCCATCCCTGGTGGCAACATGCGGTGTTTTATGAAATCTATCCGCGCAGTTTTGCGGACAGCGACAACGACGGCATCGGCGACCTCAACGGCATCAGCTCCAAGATGAGTTACCTGCATGAACTGGGCGTGGACGCCATCTGGATCACTCCGTGCTACCCCTCGCCCCAGGTCGATTTCGGCTACGACGTTGCCGACTACCGCAACATCGATCCCATGTACGGAAATCTCACCGACTTCGATCGCATGGTTGCCGAGGGCAAGAAACAACATGTCCGTATCATTATGGATTTCGTGCCCAACCACACCTCCGACCAGCACGCGTGGTTTCTGGATTCCAAGTCTTCCCGCACCGCCGGCCGCCGCGACTGGTACATCTGGCGCGACGGCAAAGGGCCCGGGCAGCCTCCGAATAACTGGATCTCGATTTTTGGCGGCTCGGCCTGGAAGTACGACCCCGCCACCAACCAGTTCTATTATCACTTTTTCTACGCCCAGCAGCCGGATCTGAACTGGCGCAATCCCGCGGTCGAAAAAGAGATGCTCGATACCACGCGCTGGTGGTACAAGCGGGGCGTTGCGGGGTTCCGCCTGGATGCCGTCGATACCTTGTTTGAAGATCCCGCTCTGCACGATAATCCCGTGCTTCCGGGCACCAACGCGCAGGGCGATCCCAACCTGCAGAACAAATACAACACGAATTTTCCCGAGGTCCACGAGGAACTGCAGAAACTGCGTAAAGTGGCCGACGAATCCGGGGCCGTGCTGATCGGCGAGACCTGGACCTCCAACGTCGCCGAACTCGACCGCTACTACGGCCAGGGCGGCAATGAACTGCAGATGCCCATGGACTTCATGTTCACCATGGTCGACAGACTTTCGCCGCCGGAATTCCGACGCCAGATCGCGGCCGTCGAGAGCGCCCACGGCTGGCCCGTCTTCGTGATCGGCAATCACGATAAACCCCGGTCCTACAACCGCTATGGAGACGGCAGGCACAACGACGCCATCGCCAAAATGATGGCCGCTTTCTACCTGACGCTGCGCGGCACGCCCATCATGTATTACGGCGAAGAAATCGGCATGGAGAACAACGATCCCACGCGCAAGGAAGACGTCAAAGATCCGATCGGCCGCACGGGATGGCCGCAGGAAAAAGGCCGCGACGGCGAACGCACCCCCATGCAGTGGAACAGCGCGCCCAACGCCGGCTTCAGCGAGAAGACTCCGTGGCTTCCCGTGCCGCCGAGCTACAAGACTCACAATGTAGCCAGCGAGTCGGCGGATCCGAACTCCGTTCTGGGTCTGTACAAGAAAGTTCTCGCGCTGCGCCACACTAACCAGGCGTTGCTCGAAGGCAGCTACACGGCACTCCATGAAGACGACCCCCACGTTATGTCCTACCTGCGCAGCTATAAGGGAACGGGTGTGCTGGTGGTTTTGAACATGTCGGCCGCGCCGCAGAAAACTAAGTTCGATCTTTCCAAGCAAGGGTTCGGCCGGTCCGCTCTGAAAACTCTAGTTGCGTCGCCCGAGGCCTCGGTGAAGAGTAATGAAGTGACTCTGGAGCCGTTCGGACTGTTGATTGCAGAAGTGAACTAGCGGCATGCGGGGAAAAACTTGCACTTGAGTCGCTAGAGAACGGGTGACGTTCAAACTACCGAACTGGATAGCTTAGCTGCCCGCCCCGGATCACTTGATGGACTTTAGAAAAGGCGGTGACATCTTTCTCAGGATCGCCATCCAGTACCACCAAATCAGCGTCCATTCCTTTCGCTATACGCCCAGAGTGGCTTGAATATCCGAAACGCTTGGCTGGATTCGTGGTAAGGGAAGCCAGAATCTGCTGGAAATTCATTCCTGCTCGGGACATCCAAGCGAATTCCTCCGAAGTGTCAAACTTTTCGATATAGCCCACGTCGGTGCCGAACAGGACCTGCCCTCCTGCTTGAGAAAAAGCCCGCAACTGTTGTGCTGCTCGGCTCATCCCTTTCTCAATTTCGTCAGCTGAAGCGTTGTCTTTCTTCGCTTCAACGTCCCACAGAGTCAGCGTCGGAGTGAGAGCCAAGTGCGCTGCCGTCAGGCGCTCGGCAAGAGAGGAGCCCCAGAGATCATCGCTGGGAGTGGTGTGGGCCAGGATGTCGACCCCGCTCTGAACGGCGACTTCGATTCCCTGGTTGTTGGAAACATGGGCAAAGACAGGCTTGCCAGCGTGGTGGGCCTCGGCCACGATCGCCTTGGCCAAGTCCAAAGGCATCGTCAGTATGCCGTTCGCCTCGATGGAATTGGCAAAGATCTTGATGCCGTCCGCACCGTTGCGCACCTGTTCGCGCACTCGCCCCTTCGCCTGCGCAATCGATTCGACGTCGGGGATGACGATGTGATTAGCTTCGAGGAATCCTCTCACGTAAATGGGCGTTCCGCCCCTGCCCCAGAACGGCTCTCCAACCGTAAGTATCCTCGGCCCCCTTACAGCACCGCTTTCTATGCGGCGGCGGATAAGAGCGGTGTTTTCCAGAACGGACGCTATGTCAAAAACCGTGGTAAAGCCCCAGCGTGTGAGCATCTCCTGGAGTTGGGTAGCGATCTGCTCGGATGAGAGTTTTTCCGCATGAAGCAGGCCCGGAGTAAGGATATGTGCATGGCTGTTCCAGAAACCAGCCGTCACAACCAGGCCAGTACAGTCAATAACATTCGCATCGCGCGGAATTTTGATTGTGACGGTTGGCCCAACGGCGAGAATGCGTCCCGCATGTACAACGATTGCACCATTTTCGATTGGCGGTTCACTGGGAGAAGGATAAATCTTGGCGTGAACCAGAGCGAGGTCAGAACAAAAACTCGATATGCTGGAAGAGAGTGTCCAGACAAAAAGGATGGCGAGGACACTACGGATTCGCATTCCAGCAATATACGACAAGGGGCAAGAGGTTGGTCCTCGAAAGCCAGCGCCAACGCTGTGAAGCTAGAACAGATTCCGGGCAGCTCCTTGCCCTAACCCTGCCAACCTGCGTATTGTTACGGAGTGAAATTTCCGCGCTCCAGTGGAATCCTGCTGCACTTCACCTCCCTCCCCGGACGCTTCGGCGTCGGCGACCTAGGGCCCGGCGCCTATGAGTTCGCCGATTTCCTTTCCGCCGGCGGACACAAGTTGTGGCAAGTGCTGCCGCTGAATCCCACCGGATACGGCGATTCTCCCTACCAGTGCTTTTCCGCTTTTGCCGGCAATCCGATTTTGCTCAGCCTTGAACGCTTGCGCGATCAGGGTTTGCTGCAGGAAGCGGAGTTGGCGCAAGCGCCGCGCTTCCCCGAAGACTTTGTCGACTATGGTCCGGTCATTGACTTCAAGATGGGCGCCCTTCGCCGCGCCGCGCAGGTTTTCTTCGCCGACGCTTCGCGCGCCGATCGCGCCGCCTTCGACCATTTTTGTGAAAGCGCCAGTCCCTGGCTCGACGACTACGCGCTCTTCATGGCCAGCAAAGACGCCCACCATGGAAGAATGTGGCCGGAGTGGGAGGAGCAATTACGCCGGCGAGACGCGTCTGCGCTGAGCGAGTGGTCGAAAAAACTTGCCCCCGAACTGAAGGCCTTCAAGTACTGGCAATTCGAATTCTTCCAGCAGTGGGAACAACTCAAAACGTATTGCCAGAAACGCAGTATCCGTTTCATGGGCGACATTCCCATCTACGTCGCGCACGATAGCGCCGATGTGTGGGCCCATCCCGAACTGTTTTATCTCGACGATCAGGGTCGCCCGACCGTCGTCTCCGGTGTGCCGCCGGATTATTTCAGCGCCACCGGACAGCTCTGGGGGAATCCGATCTATCGCTGGGACGTGCTTGCTGCCAGCGGATACAAGTGGTGGATCGAGCGCTTCCGCGCCTCGCTCGCGCTTTTCGATATGGTGCGCCTCGATCATTTCCGCGGCTTTGAATCCTACTGGGAGGTCCCCGGCGGCGAGCCGACAGCCATCAACGGGCGATGGGTCAAAGGGCCCGGCGAAGAATTCCTGTCGGCGCTGCAGAACGTGTTTGGCGGACTGCCCATCGTGGCCGAAAACCTGGGCGTCATTACTCCGCCGGTGGAGAAACTGCGCCAGCAGTTCGGTCTGCCGGGCATGAGTCTGTTGCAATTTGCGTTCGGCACCGATCCGCAAGGGCCGTCGTTTCGTCCGCATAATTACGGCCGCGACGTGGTGGCCTACACCGGAGGCCACGACAACGATACGACCGTCGGCTGGTGGACGAGTTCCGCCGGCGGCGACAGCACGCGCACTCCAGACGACGTACGCAAAGAGCACGACTTGGCGCGCGCCTATCTGAATTTTCACGACGATTCCGAGATCAACTGGGTGATGATCCGGGCGGTGCTGGCCTCGGTTGCCGAGATCGCCATTGTCCCCTTGCAGGATGTGTTGGGCCTGGGTGGCGAGGCGCGCATGAATCTGCCTGGCAGGGTCAGCGGAAACTGGAAATGGCGTTATCGTCCGGGCGCGTTGAGCAGCGACTTAAGCGCCAGGCTTCGGTCCCTGGTTACGCTTTATGATCGATAAGTAAATTCATCACGGAGGCCGGAGACACCGAGAAACCCCCGGGATCAAGAGATCGGGTCCTTGGAGATTAGGTTTTCTCCGTGCCTCTGTGCTTCCATGGTGAGATTCGGATCTTAGTGTTTGTCGCCATCGAGAATTACTTATGGACAAGCCCCCACGCACCTTCTGGCAGATTTGGAACATGAGCTTCGGCTTCCTCGGCATCCAGTTTGGCTGGGGATTGCAGATGGCGAACATGAGTGCCATCTACGAATATCTGGGCGCGCGGGCCGATCAGATTCCGATTCTGTGGCTGGCAGCGCCGCTTACCGGATTGATCGTCCAGCCTATTATCGGCCACGCCAGCGACCGCACCTGGGGGCCGCTCGGCCGGCGCCGGCCCTACTTTTTGGCGGGCGCGATTCTGAGTTCGATAGCCCTTATCCTGATGCCGCGCAGTTCCGCTCTATGGATGGCCGCGGGCCTGCTATGGATTCTCGACGCCAGCATCAACATCAGCATGGAGCCCTTTCGGGCCTTTGTCGCCGACCTGCTGCCGGAATTTCAGCGCACGCGCGGTTTTGCCATGCAGAGTCTCTTCATTGGACTGGGCGCGGTGGTTGCCTCGGCCCTGCCTTACCTGCTGACCAACGTTTTTCACGTGGCGGACCACACCGCCGCGGGAACGATTCCTTTCACTGTCCGGCTTTCGTTTTACATCGGCGCCGCGGCGTTTCTGGGGGCTGTGCTGTGGACTGTTTTTACAACCAAGGAATATCCGCCCGACAATCTGGCGGAGTTTCAGAAAGCAAAAACCGAACACCACGGGCTTGCCGCAAGTGCGCGCGAAATCCTGTTGTCAATTCGCGAAATGCCCCGCACCATGCGCCAACTGGCCTGGGTCCAGATCTGCACCTGGATGGGCCTGTTCTGCATGTGGCTTTATTTTCCAGTCGCCGTGGCCCGTAACGTCTTCGGCGCCGCCGACACGAATTCTCCGTTGTATTCCGCGGGCGTGGAGTGGGCGGGCATTTGCTTTGGGATGTACTCGCTGGTGTGTTTCGGATTTTCCTTCGTTTTGCCGGCGCTCGCCCGGCAATACGGACGCAAGGCAACGCACAGCTTCTGCCTGATTTGCGGCGGCCTCGGCCTGCTGTCGGTGGCCGTGGTTCACAACAAGTATCTGCTGTTATTTTCGATGGTTGGAGTCGGGATCGCCTGGGCCAGCACGCTCTCCATGCCCTACTCAATTCTCGCCGGCTCGCTGCCCCATGGAAAGACCGGCGTCTATATGGGCATTTTCAACTTCTTCATTGTGATTCCGGAGATTACGGCATCACTCGGATTCGGCTGGGTCATGGGGCATCTGTTGAACAACAACCGGATCGCTGCCGTGGTAGCGGGAGGAATCTTCTTCATCCTGGCGGCGATGCTGACCCAGCGGGTGGAGGATTTGTACGACCTGCGGCATCCCAGCAGTTCGCTTCCAGGCAATGCGGTTGCGGCAAAGTCTTGAAAGAATCAGTCGATGGCCGTTAGTCGTCGGTCGTTCGCCAGCCATTTGCCAAGGACCAACGACTAACGACCACCGACCGTAGCGTGCAACTGGCGCTTGAGCGGCTCTCACCTCGCCCGCACCGCAACCAGTTCCGTTCCCACCGGCACGCCGCGAGCAATCTTGACCCGGACCAGCGCTTCAAAAGGCCGAATCGTTCCCGCGCTCGAATCCGGAATCTCATGCAGCAGTTTTTCCACCGACTCCTGACGGCACACGAACTCGACCGCGCCTTGCGTCCCGAATGTGGTTGTTCCGGCCAGAATCATCACGTAGCGACCAGATCCGATTCCTGGTATCAGTCCCACGACCGAATAATCTTCAGTCAGCGGCGCATTCGAAGGGCTGGCAAGATAAGCGCCGGGCTCGCCCGGCTTCGGATGCTTGCTGACAATCGAAAGATCGCCTTGCCGCGGTCCCGAGGGCACTCTTTGAAAGACGAATTCCTGCGTGCCTGGAATGTCGAGCAAGGAAAGATTCTCGGACGGAGAGCCGACAAAGATCAGATTGTTATTTCGAACGTCGTCGAGCGTGAACAGACTGCCGCGTTTCACCAGGATCCGGCGGCCGAGCGTTCCGAATGCATCGTCGAGCGCGTGGATGGCCAGCACCTCACCCACGCCGGTGTAATGGTCGTACACGGCAGTCTTCGAGTCCTGGCGCGAATTGTAGTAACGCATGCCGGTTTCCGGCCGTCCTACGAAGGCGGCATTGCTGAAGATCACCCACGGTTCCTCGGCCCCGGAGGTAAAGGGTCTCCAAAAGACCCCCAGAGAGCCGGCAGCCCGCGGAGTGCTGGGAGCTGCCATTGCAGGCTCCGGCAGTTTGCGATTCCACAACAGGCTTCCGAGGACAACCAGCGAGATTGTAAGTCCGGCCAGGAGCAAGATGACGGCAATGCGCCAGCCGACCGGAACGGTGCCGACCGCACCGTTCGACGCCGACGCCTCCCGCGCAGACACGCCCTGAGGGCCCGGCGGCGCGGTCTGCCTGGCCTCAAACGTGAGGTGATAGCTGCCTTTCGGAATCTTCACCACGATGGCGTCGGCCGCTCCCTCGCCAGCGTAGTACTCCGCCAGCTTCAGGCGAAGGCGTCCGGCCTGCACCCGGATGGTCGAGTCCGACTGGGGGTCGAAATCCGCTGGCCGCCCGTACACTTCGGTGGCAATCTGGTATTCCTTGAGGGGCGCGTCAGGATGATAAAGCGATTGTTTTGCGAGATATTGCAGCAGTTTGCACAGCGACTCGGAGCCCCGCAGGCTATGACTTTTAATAATGTTATCTATTTGTTGGAAGAACTGCTCCGGGCCAGCGGCAAAAGTGCGTGTCACAGCCATTTAACACCGAGGTAACAGGGGATTGTATGTTGATGCAACAGCGGCATTTTACTCCTGTAACCGTTTAAAACCTAGTGAAACCTAAGCCGCAGGCCGCTTTGTACCAAAAAGTGCATATATGTGCAAGGCGAATTGGTGTGCTCAAAAAAAACGTCTCCCGATGTCCCCAGGAAATTGGAGGAAATATGCAGCGTAAATTCTTCTTGGTTCTCAGTCTTCTTCTGTGCCTTGCCGGTGTGGCGCTCGCCCAGACCGATACCGCGCGTCTGATCGGAACTATCACTGACGCTACCGGTGCCGTGGTCCCGAATGCCAGCGTCGCGGTGACGGACACGGGTACTGGGCGCGTGGTAACCGTCCAAACCAGCGGTTCGGGCGAGTACACCGTGAACGCCTTGAGCGCGGGGAGATACCACATCGAGGTAAAGGCGCAGGGCTTCAAGACTTCGACAGCCGACTTTACTCTGGAGGTTTCGCAGGTTCAGGAAATCAGCCTGAGCCTCGAAGCAGGTACCGTGGCCACCACCGTCGACGTCACGGATGCAGTTCCGCTGGTCGACACAGCAACCTCCAGTACGGGCGAAGTGATTCAGGGACGACAGGTGACGGAGCTCCCTCTAAACGGCCGCAATTTCACACAACTCGCGCTGTTGACTCCTGGGGTCACGCGCGGCGCGTATGGCGACATCGCCTCCGGCGGCGGTTCGGGAACCAACGCCGAGACCTACCGCAACTCCGAAACAGGCGGCGCGGCCCTGTCAGTGAACGGACTGAGGCCGCAAGCGAACAACTTCCTGCTCGACGGCGTTGACAACAACGAAGGCTTGGTCAATTCCATCGTCTTCTTCCCGCCAGCCGAAGCCATCCAGGAATTTCGCGTAAACACCAGTGTCGCCCCCGCCGAGTTCGGGCGCGGCGGCGGCGCCATCGTGCAGACCAGTATCAAGTCTGGTACCAACCAACTCCACGGGTCGGCCTTCTTGTTTCGCCGCAGTGGGTTTGCGGACGCCCATGTCTACCAGGCAACCGGCCCCATTGTTTTCCGCCAAGCCCAGTTCGGTGGCACTCTTGGCGGCGCCATCTGGAAGAACAAGCTGTTTGCTTTTGGCGACTACCAGGGTCGCCGCCAGAACCAACCGCTAGGCGTCTCATTCCTCGCTGTTCCCACAGACAAAATGCGGATGGGGGATTTCAGTGAACTCCTGCTGCCGGCCAATACGACACTCGCAACCGTTCCGTTTTGCGCGTTGGGGAATCCGCTGTACAACGCCGGTACAGTCGCGAATCCTGTCTCAAAGGGCTACATCTTTAATCCCACCAATTGCACTCCGTTCGGCTTCGGCACAGCGTCCGTTAATGTGATTCCCAACCCGAACCCGGTGGGTTTGACTTATCTGAAGACCTTTCCTGAACCGAACGTCGCCAACACGATTTTGAACAACTATTTATCCGATCGGCAAAGCGTGCGCAACTTCGATGACTTCGATATTCGCGCCGACTTCAATGTCACTCAGAAAGATCAGCTCTTCTTCCGCTATAGCTGGGGTAAAGACGACTTCACCGTCACCAACAGCTTGGGACCTTGCTGTCCTTCGGGATTCGGCTCCGGCAACAACATCAACCGTCCGACGGGCTATGCGATAGGCTATACCCGCACTTTTGGCCCGAGTATCGTGAACGAATTCCGCTATGGTTATATCGACACTACCTACGGCTACAATCCACCGGGCATCGGCCAGCAGTTGGGAAAGCAGATCGGGATTCCGGGAGCGAACCCCGTCCCGCTATTGGGCGGTCAGGTGCTGATTGGAGGCAACGGTGGCGGCGGCGAAAAAATCGAGTACCAGGGTGACGGCGGTCCCTACAACGTGCCGCAGAAGCTTTACCAGTTCGAGGACTCACTGTCTTTGGTTCGTGGCCACCACGTTTTCAAGTTTGGCGCAAACATCGGCGACCGCCAAGTGAATTTCGTGCAGGGCAACTTGGCCAAGGGGTATTTCATTCTTGGGGGTGACCAATACCCCGGCACCGGACGGTTCACCGGCAATGAAGTCTCCGAGATACTGGCAGGCTTTCCGGATTACAAGATCGGACAATTCCTGGGTCTCTACAATACGCGGAGCTGGGAGACTGGTTATTTTGGCCAGGACGACTGGCGTGTGAACAACCGTCTCACTCTTAACCTCGGTTTGCGCTATGACCTTTACACATGGCCTTATGAAACTCACAACCTGCAATCGAACTGGAATCCGGCCGGCACGGGCTCACTTTTCAGGTATGGCAGCGCTGAAGCTGCGGGACTGCCGAGAAGCCTGATTAACACCGACAAGAACGACTTTGCCCCGCGCGTTGGCCTTGCCTACGATTTGTTCGGCACTGGCAAGACTGTGCTTCGCGGCGGTTACGGAATCTTTTACTTCCTCGACCGCGGCGGTGTTGGCAACCAACTGAGCAACAATCCGGAGTTCAACGGCGTCTCAAGCTACGAGGCTTGTCCCGGAGCTAACGGCAACTGCTCCACTCAGAGTCCTAACGGTTATCGCATCACGCTAAGCGGCCAGATCCCGGGGGGGCCTCCGTATGGCTCGATTAACAACGACTGGACCCAAGCCACCGGGCCTCTACCTCCCGCTGTCAGCACCGTGAACGAAAGCGCTCCCACGAACGTGAGCGTGATCTACTACCCCCGGAATAGCAAGAACTCGAGGATCCAGCAATACAACGTCCAGTTGGAAAGACAACTGGGGGGAAACATGGCCTTTGATCTTGCTTATGTGGGAACGAAAATGAGCAACTTGGCCACGGCCTTCAATGCCAATGCCACGCAACTTACCAGTCTGCAAGCTGGCGGCGCTAGTCAGCGCTATCCCGGTCTGGGCGGAAGCGTCAGCGAATACGCCTACATTGGAAGCGGCACCTACAACGGGCTGCAATCCAGCCTGACCCGCCGCATGGCCAACGGACTTCAGTTCACGGCCGCCTACACCTGGTCCCACACCATCGACAACTCCGATGGGGCCTTCAGCGCAACGGGCGGTGGCGGAAGAATCTTTGTGGATGCGAACGGTAACCCGCTGCTGAATCTCAACAGAGGGAACTCCGATCAGGATATCCGTCACAACTTCGTGTTCTCTTCGTTGTATGAAATTCCTTTCGGAAAGGGGAAACGTTACGGTGGGGATGTTCCGACGGCCCTCGATTATGTCATCGGTGGGTGGCAGTGGAACAACATCATCTCGTTACAGACTGGTACTCCATTCGACCTTTTCTATAACAACGATTCGCCCAACAATCGTGCGAACGTTGTCGGACCTGTTTCGGTGAGAATCGACCACGCCAGCGGCCAAGGTATCGTCACCGGGCAACTTTCCAATCCGGGCAATTCCGTTCCGGGCACTCTAGGACGGAATGCCGTATTTGGTCCTGGGTACCACAGTTGGGATACGGGCATGATGAAAGACATATCCTTGGCAGAACGATTCAAACTCGAGTTCCGCGCGGACGTTTTTAACCTGCTGAACCATCCGCAATTCCAAAACGGCAGCTTCCAGCAGGTACTCAATAACGGATCGTTTGCGAACGGCGTCACGACGACCACCAACCCTGCGACAACGCGCTACTCTTCCGAGCGCCAGTTGCAGTTGGCCGTGCGTATAACGTTCTAGCCCAATGTCCGGCGGCAGGGAGCGGTCAATCCGTTCCCTGCTCCGTTCCAAACTCGGGTCGTGCACAGGAATCCCCAAAATCTGGCCGTGGCGCTTTGATTCGTTTAGCCTGCACCGGCTTGATTGTCCCTGGCTGCCATGAAAATCCATCGCACCCTCGCGTTCTTGCTGCTGCTGGTATGCCTAAGCACGGTATGCCTGTATCCGGTCTGCCTGCACGCTGCCGCGGGCAGTCCGGTGGTGCGCAAGGTCGAGCCGCCGAACTGGTGGGTAAACTACACGCCCGAACTCACGCTGCTGCTCACGGGTGAGAACCTGAGCGGCGCTCGCGTGGAAAGCTCTACCAAGAATGTGACCGTGCAAGGCGCGGACGCTTCCGCCAACGGGCATTATCTCTTCGTCCACCTGCAACTGAGTTCCAGGCTACGGCAGGGAACCGTTCCCCTGCGGCTGATCACTTCGGCGGGATCGACGACGGTCCCGTTGCCGCTGCTTGATCGCGCCGACCCGCGCGGCCATTTCGAAGGGTTCACGCGCGACGATGTCCTCTACCTGATCATGCCCGACCGCTTCGCCGACGGCGATCCCTCAAACGACCGGCCTCCCGGTTCGACCGGGGTATATGACCGGAGTCAGGCCAAGGCGTATCACGGCGGCGATTTGCGCGGGGTTCGCGAACACCTTGGATATCTCCACGACCTCGGTGTGACCACGATCTGGCTGACGCCGGTTTGGAAGAGCACCGACTCCGATTACCACGGCTATCACGTCGTCGATTTCTACGCCCTCGACGAGCACATGGGGTCCATGCAGGAATACCAGGCGCTGGTGGCCGACGCTCACCGCCTGGGCATGAAGGTGCTCATCGACTACGTCGTCAATCACACCGGGCCCAACCATCCCTGGGCCAACGACCCGCCGACGCCGACCTGGCTGCACGGCACGCCCGCGCAACATCTGGAGCCCGCCTACACGTTCAACGGGCTGGTTGATCCGCACGCTTCCCCGCGCGAATATCTCCCTACGCTCAACGGCTGGTTTGCGGGCAAGTTACCCGATCTGAATCCGGACGATCCCGAGCTCGGCCTCTACCTGGCGCAGAATGCGATGTGGTGGACCGAGATGGCGCAACTGGATGGATTCCGCCTGGATACTTTTCCCTACTCCACGCGCCAGTTCTGGAGCGGTTGGCACGAGCGGCTACGCCGGGTGTATCCGCAGTTCGTTTATCCGCAGGTGATGGACGTCGGCGAAGTATGGGACGGCGATCCTGCCGTCACATCGTTTTTCCAGGGCGGCCGAAAGCAGTTCGATGGCATCGACTCCGGCCTTGCCACCGTCTTCGACTTCCCCCTCTGCTTTGCCTTGCGCGATGTAGTCATCAAGGGCATGCCGATGGCCAAGATCGTCGATGTGCTGCGGCACGACGAACTCTACCCGCATCCGGAGATGCTGGTCACCTTCATCGGCAATCACGACAACTCGCGTTTCATGGGCGAAGAAGGCAGCGATCCGGCCAAACTCAAAGCCGCGTTCGCGCTGCTGCTGACGTTGCGCGGCATTCCGCAAATTTATTCCGGCGACGAAATTGCCATGCCGGGCGGCGGCGATCCCGACAACCGGCGCGATTTTCCGGGAGGCTTTCCCGGCGATCCGAGCAACGCCTTTACCGCCAACGGCCGCACCGCCGTGCAGCAGGATGTGTTCGCCTACGTGCAGTCGCTGCTGGCCCTGCGCAAGGCGCACCCCGCCCTGCGCACTGGAAAACAATGGCACATCGGATGGGACGACAACTACTACGCTTTCCTGCGTGAATCGCCGCAAGGTCAAGATAAGCTGTTGGTCGTTTACAACAACGCTGCGAAGACGCGCGAACTAAACATTCCAATCGACAACACGCCGCTCGAGACTGCGCGCCAGTTGCAGACGGTGTTCGGAGATGCCTCCGCCGAAATCGCGGCCGGCAAAGTGCATCTCACCCTCCCCGCCCAAACCGTGGCAGTGTTCAGCGTGCGCTAATGTCGTATCCCGGGAATACGCGGCATAAGTGAGCAGGATTTTTTGATGGAGCGGGCAGCGTTGGACGCTGCGAACAAAATGCATAGGTCCTTCGCTTTGCTCAGGATGACAGGCTTGATTTATGGCAGGGATTTGTGGGACACGACACGAGCAGGCTGTTGAAAAAACTCCGCTCATGCGGATTCGTATCAGGGTCTCGCTTTGGCGATACCGAAAGTGCTTCGAAATCAGCGCCCCCTCTAGGGGCCGGACATGCAAGGACGACTTCATCACCAAAGTGTTCACTGCCAATCCCTCGATTGCGTTCACTCTCCTTAGATGACCGCAATCGCGATGCTTCGCTGACAATTCCCCGGAAGGCCCGAAGTGGTTATTATGAGTGACGGTGCCGGTGGACCTACGCTGAACGTCATGAGCATAAGAATTAGGATCTCCTTATCCTTACACGGGGTTGATCTATCCGATAATGGTTACTGAGCATTTTGCCTGCGGTGCGCCGCGCATCAGGGTTCAGGCTGGAAAGGATTGCTTGCGCAATGCGTGTTAAGTTCTGGGGAACTCGCGGTTCCATCGCCAAGCCGGGCCCGGACACGATTCGCTACGGGGGCAATACCTCGTGCGTTGAGGTGCGTGCAGCGCGCGGGACCCTCCTCATCATCGATTGTGGAACCGGCGCCCATGCCCTTGGACAGTCTCTGTTGGCGTCCAATCCGAAGGGAAGTCGCGGCCATATCCTGATCAGCCATACCCACTGGGACCATATCCAGGGGCTACCGTTTTTTGCGCCGCTGTTTGTGCCCGGCAATGAATGGGATATTTACGGGCCGAAGGGTTTGGATGAATCGGTCCGCGAGGCGCTGGCGGGACAAATGGAATACACGTATTTCCCGGTCGCGCTGGAGCAATTTGGAGCCACCGTCCGCTACCATGATCTGGTCGAAGGCGTGTTCCAAATCGATGACGTTCGCATCACCACGCGCTACCTCAACCATCCGGCTCTCACGCTCGCTTACCGGGTAGAAGCCGACGGCGCCACGCTCGTTTATTCGACCGACCACGAACCGCATTCGCGCGAGCTCGCCGCCGGCGAGGGACAGATTGGTGGCCAGGACGAGCGCCACGCCGATTTTCTTCGGGGTGCGGACATGGTGCTGCACGACGCTCAATACACCGCCAAAGAATACCCAGCGAAGATCGGCTGGGGCCACAGCCCTGTCGAATACGCAGTACGCATTGCGCAGCACGCCGGCGTAGCCAAGATCGGGCTGACCCATCACGATCCTTTGCGCGACGACAAATCCCTCGATCAGCTCGTCGAAGGCCTGCGCGCGGCGCTGCGGAGCTCCGGATCCACGATGGGACTGTTCGCCGCTGCCGAGGGTCAATCTCTGGAGGTGGAACCCGGCCTCGCCCAACCGCACAGCCATGTTGCCACTGATACTGATATTGATACTGATGCAATGTCCGCAATCAGCCCAGCGGGCACGAATCGATCGGTGGTGCTGGCTGTTTCCGATCCCGCATCCACCGCCATATTTGCGGCTGCGGCTGAAGCGGAGAAAGTCCCGCTGCACTTGATTTCCGATCCGTCGGCGATCCCCGGGTACCTGAAACTAGAGCATCCGTCGATGGTGGTTCTCGATCACCGTCCACCCCAGGTGGATGGCCTCGCGATCTGCCGGGCAATCCGCAAAGCTGACCAGCAGACCGAAAATCGCGGTGACCATCAGGCCGATGCTCAGTCTTTGCCGGTCATTGTGCTTGCCGATCATGAAGAGACGGTCGCTGGCGAAGCGGCTGGCGTCACCGAATGGATCGTCAGACCCTTCTCCAACGCCTACGTCCGCACCAAGGTCCGCGCCTGGATGTTACGGACCGCCTGCCGCTGGGTGAGAGCCCGCATCCCGGAAGATGAGGAAGGCCGCCTCGGCGTGCTCAAGTCCCTACAGATCCTCGATACTGCGCCCGAACCGCGTTTCGACCGGATCACCCGCCTGGCGGCTGCCCTGTTCGACGTTCCGATCGCGTTGATCAGTCTGGTTGACTGGGACCGTCAATGGTGCAAGTCGTGCTGCGGATTGCAGGCGGGGGAAATCTCGCGCGACGAGTCGTTCTGTGCGCACGTTGTCCATGACCGCAGTGTCATTGTTGTTCCCGACGCGCTGCGCGATCCCCGTTTTGCCGACAATCCCATGGTGACCAACCCGCCGCGGGTTCGTTTTTATGCCGGCGCTCCCTTGATTCTGGATGGCAAGTGCATCGGAACCCTCTGCATGATCGATACGCGAGCGCGGACGCTGGAAGGTCCCTCACTCGGTCTGTTGCAGGACCTTCGCGATCTGGCGGTGCAGGAATTACAAAGAAAGATGTAGAGCGGATGAGCTCCGCAACCCGGTCAGAGCCTTCCATTGTTTTCATCAGAACGGCCAGTGCGAAAACACCTGGTCCAGCGCCCGAGCCTTGCACTTGGTTTAGACTGCTCTTTCTCGCCGAAAAAGGAGCAAACCATGTCTAAGGCAATCGTCCGCTTCCTCGCCATCCTAGGCTCCCTCTGGCTGATCGGAATGGTCATCGTGCTGGTGGCCGTGATTGGAGCGAAGGGCAGAGTTCCATCCAAGACGATTCTCGAAGCGAATTTCGAGCAGTCGTTCCTGGAGGACGCGCCCGACACGCCGGTCGCGCGGCTGACGTTCGCTGACAAACAGACGCTGCGTGACGTGGTCGACGCCATCGACCGCGGAGCGAGCGACGATCGTGTCGTTGGCATGATTGCCAAAATTGGCGCGGCTCCCATCGGCATGGCGCAGACGCAGGAAATTCGCGACGCTGTCCAAAGATTTCGCGCGCACAAGAAATTTGCCGTCGCCTACGCCGAAACCTTCGGCGAGTTTGGTCCGGGCAACGGCGCTTACTACCTGGCCACGGCGTTCGACCACATCTACTTGCAGCCCTCGGGCGACGTCGGACTGACCGGCGTCATCCTGGAGTCGTCGTTCATCAAAGGGGCGCTTGCCAAGCTGGGCCTGACGTTTCACGGCGATCATCGCTACGAGTACAAGAACGCGCTCAACTTCTACACCGAGACGAAGTACACCGCCCCGCACAAAGAAGCGATGACCGCGCTCATGACGTCGTGGTTCAACCAGATGAAAGACGGCATCTGCCAGGCTCGGCAGATCGCGCCGGAAAAATTCCAGGCCGTGGTGGATGCGGGGCCTTATCTCGGCAAGGAAGCCGTCGCGGCAAAATTGGTGGACGCCATTGCTTATCGCGATGAAGTGTACGGCGACGTAAAGAGCAAAGCTGGAGAGGGAGCGGAACTTCTTTATTTGGATAAATATCTGAGCCGGGCGGGCCGTCCTCACGATCACGGAAAGACGGTGGCGCTGGTGTTTGGCGTTGGCGGTGTTACTCGCGGCGCCAGCGACTACAACCCCGTCCAAGGCAGCCAGACCATGGGCTCGGACACCGTGGCGGGCGCGATTCGAGCGGCGGCGGAAGACAAAGACGTAAAGGCGATCTTATTTCGGGTTGATAGTCCGGGCGGTTCGTATGTCGCCTCCGATACCATCTGGCGCGAAGTGGTGCGGGCGCGGCAAGCGGGCAAGCCAGTCATTGTTTCGATGGGAAATCTGGCGGGCTCGGGAGGATATTTTGTAGCGATGGCAGCCGACAAGATTGTGGCTGAGCCCGGAACCATCACCGCCTCGATTGGAGTGCTCGGCGGAAAAATGCTGACCGGCGGCCTCTGGGACAAAGTTGGACTGTCGTGGGATGAAGTCCATCAAGGCGAAAACGCCACCATGTTCACCGGAACCCACGATTACACTCCCGCCGAATGGGGAAGGTTTCAATCGTGGCTGGACCGCGTGTATGTGGATTTTACCGGCAAAGTTGCCGACGGCCGCAACTTGCCCAAAGAAAAGGTGCTGGAGATTGCGAAAGGAAGAATCTGGTCCGGCCAGGACGCAAAGAACCTGGGCTTGGTGGACGAGTTAGGCGGCTACGATATGGCGCTGAGGTTAACCAAGAAAGCGATTGGAGTTTCCGAGGGCGACGAGGTCAAGATCGTGGTCTATCCGCGGCCGAAGAGTCTCTACGAGAGCGTCCTTCAACGCCACGGCGCCGATAACAGCGATAAAGAAGCCGTAGGTGAAACCCTGGCGCGAATTCTGCAAGTGGTGCAGCCGGTGGCGCGTCAGCTGGATGCGGCTGGGATCAAGACCACAGATGATAACGGTCCGGACGATGTGCTGCGGATGAATGCAGCGCTCGGCATGAACTAGCTGTAGAGAAGGGGCTTGCCTCGTCTTTCTTGCATAGTGCCGGAGACGCGGCAAGCCGCGTCTCTACGCTTACACTCCCAGCTTCTTTACTTCATCGTTGTAGTATTTGCGGTAGAGGATCGACCATTCCTCAGAGCCCTCAATGATGGTGCGGCGCTGGCTTTCGATTTTCTGGCGCGCGGACTGGTCGATACGGGCTTCCTGCATGAGCAGGTCTTCGAGAATCTTGCGGACTTCCAGGCGGATGGTGTTGCGGTCTTCGATGAACTCGACTTCATCCAACTCCGCGACGGCGTCGGTGACGGTGTGAGCGAGTTTGTTGACTTTGTCGCGGCTCAATCGCACGGCAGGGGCGTCCTCCAGTTCAAATCTAAAGAACAGCCTTGTATTTCTTCACCAGCTCGGTCTTTACCTTGCGGAACATTTCCTGGTAATTGGCGCCGCTCTTCTGCATTTCTTCGGAATACGCTTCGAGAATGACGCGCACCTCGTCGTTAATGCGGTCTTCAAGCGCCAACTCCTCGAGCAGCGCGGCATGCACCTTCTCGTTGAGAGCAGGCATCGCCTTGGTCTCAATCAGACCGCTCGCCACCAGTTTTTTGGAAACTTCGCGGGCCAGATAGCCCACATATTCTTTGGAAAAGAGCATG
>Ga0209698_10000432_pt1 | contig 48261 bp, 37 predicted proteins | sample LitLauG_LLR_2012_FD_187203 | JGI IMG/M metagenome (GOLD analysis project Ga0209698, IMG submission 187203) | Freshwater sediment microbial communities from Pennsylvania, USA - Little Laurel Run_MetaG_LLR_2012 (SPAdes) (version 2) | ecosystem: Environmental > Aquatic > Freshwater > Creek >...
ACCCTGCCCCGCTGTTCGAAGAGAGAAACACCCCCGCGTCCCCCGTTCCCGCAAGCAGGTTCGCGCCTTCCACCGCCAGGGCGTAAACGGAAACGCTACCGAACCCGGTATTGACCGGATTCCAGGTTGACCCGTTGTTCGTGGAAAGGAACATCCCGTCACCATATGTCCCTGCAAAGAGGTTCGTCCCGCTCACCGCGAGCGCCCTCACGAAGGAGCCGGTCATGCCCGCGTTTTGCGCAGTCCACGTCCTCCCTCCGTCGTCCGAGAGAAACACGCCTCCGCCCGTCCCGGCAAAGAGGCTTGTTCCCGAAGACGCGAGAGCATAGACCGACGCGTTCGCGAGTCCCGAGTCCGCCGCGGCCCACACGTTCCCGCTGTCAATCGATACGCATACGCCCCCTCCGTTCGTCCCCGCAAACAGGATGGTCCCGCTGACGAGAAGCGAATAGACCACGGAGGATGTCAAACCGGAATCGGCCGCGATCCAGGAAGCGCCGTCATTTGTCGAACGAAACACGCCGCCGTCAGTCCCGGCAAACACTTTCAGCCCGTTGACCGCGAGCGCGTAGACATTCATGCTTTTCAGTCCGGCGCTGGCTCCCTTCCACGTGGACCCGGCGTTCGTAGAGCGAAATACACCGCCGCCGACCGTTCCCGTGAACAGATTCGTCCCGCGCTGGACGAAACATTGTATATTGCCCCCTGCCGGACCGCCGGTTTGGACCCACTGCGCGATGGACGGGGAGGGGAACTGCGTACTCAGGATTACCAGACAGATCACGGACAGATGCTGTGCTCTCATGAATCGTCCTCCTATGCGAATAAAGGTACCCCGAATTCGCCCGAGAGTCAAAGAACGCGCGGCTCTCACCCCGAGCGCGGGCCGAGGACAATATTTATCGCATTCAATCGTTGTAGAGAGAAAAGGGACGCGGTGATGAGTATATGGGAAAGAATTGCAGCACAATTCGGAAAACCGACCGGCATTCCGGGCGCTCTCGCCGGACGGATCATGGCAACGAGGAGTTCCAATCTCGAGCGGATCGCATGGGCGGTATCGCTCCTGGAGCTGCAGAAGACTGATCGGGTCCTCGAAGTCGGATTCGGACCCGGCGTCGCACTCCGGATGATGAGTCACATCGTCACCGAGGGGGGGATCGTGGGGATCGATCATTCCGCGATCATGCTGCGGCAGGCATCACGAAGGAACCGAGACGCACTCGGGAACGGGCGCATGACGCTTCTGCTCGGATCGGTTTCCCGTCTGCCCTCTTCCGGGGTCGCGGTGAACAAGGTCCTCGACATCAATTCCTTTCAATTCTGGCAGACACCTCTCGAGGATCTCCTGAGGATCAAATCTCTGATGGCTCCCGGGGGACTTATCGCGCTTGTGCATCAGCCGAGAAAGCCGGGAGCCGACGATACGGACACCGATATGGCGGGGGAGAAAATAGCGGATTACGCGGAGATGGCCGGTTTCGTGGATATCAGCGTGCAAAAAAGGATGATGAAGCCCATACCCACGGTGTGTGTTCTGGGACGAAATGCGTACTCCCCGAGCTCCTGAATTCATGACCGGCGCCCGGTTGAATATCCCGAAACATTGCAGTACATATATCCGTACATGGAGTACGGCCCGGCGGTGAGGTGTCAGGATTTCAGGAGGATCCGATGGTTGTCTTCGTGATAGAGGTGATTCTCGCGTCAATCGCGGTCTCGGTGATTTCCCACGCCCTCCATCTGACCCCGAAGTACCCGAAGCGATTTCACCGGATTTTGCAGCAGGTCCTCAATACGGGCGTTCTGACAATCCTGTTGACGTATCTCGTCGTCAACGATATCGAGCCCGGCCTGGTCGTCACGGGATCGATGATATTTGCAGTATTGATCGGCTCGATCATCACGACGAATCTTGTTGCTCACAAACGAGGCCCGAACCCCGCGACTGGCGAGAAGTGAGACGCTGATGTTCCTGGCCGCGATCGCGGCCCTGGCATACGCGTTCGCATCCGGCCTCTTCACGATGACCGGCAGGTAGCGCACGATCCCCCCACCGGGGCCGCGCCAACCCCGCCGCGTGACGGATTAGTACTGGTGGAAGGCATCGGAGACGAATTTCATCACCTCCGGCAACGCCGCGCGCCAGTACGTCCAGGTGTGTCCGCCGTCGCGAACGCGAAATTCATGAGGAATGGCCCCCTTGTGCATCGCGATGTGCACAAGGCAATTCCCTTCCGACAGAAAATCGTTGTCCCCGCAGTCGATGTACCACCGGACCGCCTTCTTCTGATCTTCGGGCATGTTCGTGACAAGATACAGTATGCTGTGCGTTTTGAAATATGCCTCAATGGTGGCAGTATCCGGAGGAGTGACGGGCGCGGGCTGTGTAAACCGTGTGAGACTGGTCCACGTTTCGGCGACGGTCATCGGTCCCGTCGCCGCACTCAGCGGGCATGCCGACGAAAACATATCGGGACGATGCAGCGCATAGAGATACGTCCCCTCTCCACCCATCGAAAGTCCCGCAACCGCCCTGTAGCGCTTTTCTCCCTTGATCCGGTACGTTTTTTCGATGTACGGAATGAATTCCTGGAAGAAGAAGTCCTCGTAGCGCCACTCGCCTTTGACGTCATTCCAATACCCCCGTCGGCCGGTGTTGGCGTCAGGCATCACGATGATCATGGGGGTGGCATACCCCTCGTTGATCGCCTTATCGGCGATATTCTCCACTTCGCCGAATTGCACCCACCCCGTCTGATCGTCGCCGCTTCCGTGAAGCAGGTAGAGTACCGGGTAGCTCCGCTGAGACGACTGATACCCGGGGGGGAAATAGACGGCGTACTTCCGCTCGCCTTTGAGGATTTTACTGTCGAGCGTCAGATCGTCGGAAACCCTGCCTGTCTGTGCCGCGACCTGTCCCGGCAAAATCATGAGCGCGCACCCGGCCGCATATATCGCCGTCATGAGAGAACGAGTGCTTGATCCGTGTTTCATTGCTCCTCCTGCATGGGAATATCGTGAGAACGTTCGCAGTCCGCCTCCACGCCGTACTGGGCTCCCCGCGAACGTTCAGTGGACCGGCGTGAGCCGGAACAGCACGACGCTGTGCGGCTGTATGACGCGGACGAAATCCTCTTTTGTCGTCCCGATGTCCTTCTTATTCCAGATGTCGCGAACGGCGTACGCGCCTTTGAGGAACGTCAGGTAGCTCCAGTTCACGTGCATCTCCATCTTATTGTCGCCGGCGTTCAGCAGACAGACCGCCCAGGCGCCCTGTGAGAGCTCCTTCGCCCATATCTCCTTCCCGGGATTTTCCTGGAACCGAAACCCCTCTTTCCCCATCGGATCCTGATCGATCGCGATGACTTCGCCGTTCGTCAGAATAGCGCGGATCTCCGGCGTCATGTTTCTCACGTCGTTCCCCGCCATGAGGGGCGCCGCGAGGATGCACCAGAGACTGAAGTGCGCCTCGGCCTCTCCCGGGGAGAGTCCCCTGTTACCGACTTCGAGCATGTCCGGGTCGTTCCAGTGATCGGGCCCGGCATACTTCTCGAGGCCCACCTGCTTGTCCAGGATGACTTTCCATCCCATGTCGTAGACGCCCTGGCAGTCGTAACAATCCCTGATGTCCCCGGTCGTGCGCCAGAGATGGCCGATATTTTCCGCCCAGAGCCACGGCGTATTGTTTCCCCACTCGCAGAGGCTGAGGACCACGGGACGACCAGCGGCATGCAACGCATTGCGCATCGTTTTATACGTCTCTTCCGCGTTCGCGGTCCCGTGGTTGCACCAGTCGTATTTCAGGTAGTCCACGCCCCATGAAGCATAGCTCCGCGCGTCCTGAAATTCATGGCCGCGGCCTCCAGGAAACCCCGCGCACGTCTCCGTCCCGGCGCAGTTATGGATCCCGAACTTGAATCCCCTGGCGTGGAGATACTCGCCCACTGCTTTCAACCCCCCGGGGAACTTCGCGGGATCAGGGACAATATTCCCCGCGCTGTCCCGTGTCTTCGACTCCCAGCAATCATCGATCACGATGTACGTGTACCCCGCTTTCTGCATGCCGTTCGCAATCATGGCATCCGCGACCCCCTTGATGAGCTGCTCGTTGATGTTTCCGGCGAACGTGTTCCAACTGTTCCAGCCCATCGGGGGCGTCGGGGCGAGCCCTTCAAATTTCTGTGCGAACGCTGACGCTGCAGCGAGGAGGAGCAAGAATGACAGATTTTTCATGGCGGGTCCTTTTCCAGTGATGTCAAGCGACAGGATGAGGGGAGAATGAACCGAAAAACCAGATTAACTTACCGATTGAAGGGATGAGACGCAATACAGGTATTTGACTTTGCACGTCTCCTTCCATACCATGACCGTGAATGCAGCTCATTGCCAAAGGCATCCCTGTACCAGGAGATGCCTTTTTTGTTTCCCGGCGGCGGCAATCGCGCAGGGGGACAGAGAAGAGATTGGCAACCAGGGGAAGCAGACATGAAATCCAGGATCTTACTCTGCGTGTTGTTTGTATTTGCGATGACCGGGTACGCAGGGATCGGGCCGCATCAGAACGCCGACGAAGTTCCGAAGAGCCTCGATGCGGCGGGAGACACGATCTACATTCCGGGGGGGACTCTTGCCGGACGCGAAAATGCGGGGTCGATGGAAACGGTGATCAACGGGGATACGACCGCCCAGGGGGGAAGGACGAACCCGAACAGGGTGTATGCCTTGAATGAAGGGGAGTATTATTATCAACTGGCGCCCATCATCGTAAACAATCCGACCGGGACGCTTTCCATCTGCGGCATCCCATCACTCCACGGGAAGACAAAGCCGGTCATCCTGATCGCGAACGCCGGAAACACGCACGTCACCGTTACCGGCACTCCCTGGGGCCCGGGAGCGACCAACCTGGTCTATGGCAGCATCAAGTTCGAGAACGTGTACTACGTGACACAGGAGCTCGACGGATATCAGAACCCTGAACTCTTCTATTGCGGCACGAAAAATCAGCTGCCGCAGTCGTTGACGATCAACAATTGCCTGTTTGAGTTCTGCAACGTCGACCTCTTCGACTGCACAAACGAGTCGGGCGCGATCGGCGGGTGGCCGTTCGGCGCGAAATTCTTCATCACCAACTCCTATTTCCGCAACATGTTCCAGGGGGGGCAGTGGTGGGGTTCCAGGGTGTTTCAGTGCAGTCATCCGATCGACACGCTCTGGGTCGAGAACGTCACGACGACGACCGCGGGACTCACGTTCCTTCAGCAGAATGAACTGACGGATTTTGAGTACGTCAACCATTGCACATTCGTCAACAACCACAAATACTGGCTCCTCTCCCCGTATCACCGACACATGTTCATCACGAACAACATATTCATCAACCAGAACTGGGTCGGCGAAGATACGAACATAACGCACTCCGGACAGGATCCGGACATCTCCTTTATGAGCACGATCAACGTAGATACGAACTCCATACGGAATGGACTCGCTGTACAGAGGAGATACTGGGCGTCGCCGACCGATTCAACGCATTTTTCCCCCCTGCTTGCGCTCAACCGTCTCCAGGTCTATGTTTCCGACAACATCAACTATTACGATCCCCTGCTCATCAACGGGTATTACAACAACAGCAGGTACCTGCTGACGTTCAAGGGACAGACCTCCCTCCCTTCATATCTGACCTGGGCGGGAGACCCCAACACCCCGTTCCCCATCGGAAACGTCCCGTGTGAGTGGATGAATTCGCGAACACAGGGGATGTTCAAGGCGTTCGGACCTCCGAACGGCGGGTTCATCGAGACGAATACAAGCACATCGGATCCGGGGACAGTAACACGGGGGATCGCAGAGGCTTCGATCGTCGATTCGATGGCAGTATGGAATCAGAATCAATGGGGTGATCAGCGCTTTGCAGGGGGGTCGGCGCTTCAACATACGAAGTACATTTACGGCGACTACAATCCGGCGACCCTCCCCGGGATTGTGAACGGGGTGAAGACCGACACAATGACCGGGGGCCCGGCGGGGATTTCGAAGTTTACGGACCTGACGGAGAATTTCAGCCAGTCCGCACACCTCTCCGCGATCGACAATCTTCCCATCGGCGCAATGATCTGGGACGACGCGAAGCTCACGACCTACAGTTCAGCAGCCGAGTGGTCACTTGTTCATGCCAAATACATGACGGCGGGGGGCGTCCCGGATGGAATTGCGACGGTTCCCCCGATCCTCCCCGCGAGCTGCACGCTCGACCAGAACTATCCGAATCCGTTCAACCCCTCGACGATGATAAGGTATTCGCTCCCGAAGGGAGGAGTCGTCAAACTCGCCGTCTATGACATACTGGGGAGGGAGGTGCGCACGCTTGTCAACGGTGCAATGAGCGCCGGTCAGCAGGAGGCCCAGTGGGACGGCAAGAACTCAAATGGTCGGCCCGTCGGCAGCGGCATGTACTTCTACAGACTGAACGCCGGCAGCTCCACCGCAACGAAGAAGATGACGCTGATCAGGTAAGGCCATCGGGCCCGCCGCGCCGGGGACCCGCAATAACGGCATCGAGAAAGTTCGCAACGAGCGGCGAATGATACTCAAACAATCCGGACTTTCCCATAACGGAATAACTTCAGAAGAAAATGCTTGTATCTGAAAAAGAGATCCTCTAACTTGACGGGAGTAATTCCTGCCGTTTCGGTTCACCGCTTTGCTGCGTAATCCGGTAAACAGTCTGCAGTCACACGACGTTCGACAACTTCCGAAGGAGGCCTGGATGGACAACGAGGCGAGAGAGAGACTGAAGAATATTGCCCGGAATCTTGTCGATTCGTCTTTTGCAAGGGCTACCGACGATTCCTACACGGAAGAGGAATTTCAGAAATCCGTAGAAGGGCTCGTCAATCACCTCATGGCAGTGCGCCGGCGCATACACGGAGCGGTGCTCCAGAACCAACTGGCGTAGCCGGCCGCCGTTCTGCACCGCCGATTTTCCCCTTTTTTCGCTCCAGATTCGGCGATCGGGATGCCCTCCGACCCGATTCTCCGGTTCTTCCCACCAGTACACCTTTACACCTAAGACAAGCACAGTAGAAAAGAGCGCTTCCGTCAAGCGCCGGAATTACATCGAATCACCGATTGAACGCGGGGGGAGATTCGCGTTGATTACGTCCGTGAAGGAGAGGTCTGCGAACACAAGCAACGAAGGGGGGAAGTTATGAATATCTGGAGCGGAATGTTCATACTGGCCGGCTCTGTTTCCGTCGTCGGCATCGTCACATTTTTCTTCGCGAGGCCGAGTGGAGGAACGAACCGTGAACGTGACAAGTTAAAGAAAGGAATTCAGCGGTTCCTTTCGGATCTCGACGATGAGGTCTGGCGACTCGAAGTGTCCGCGCTTGACGCCGCGGGCGCTCAGAAAAAAAAGATCCGGGAGGCCATCAGCCGGCTGGACGGCATAAAGGCGGACCTCGCTCAGGCGGAGAAAGAGCTCCTGGAGATTCCTATGGAGGAATGGGCCCGCGTCCGGGAGGAATTGGTGAAACGGCTTGATGCGGCGAGAGAGTTTCTCAAGAATGACCGCACCGCGGCCGCGCTTCGGGACGCATAGAGGCGGAATTCCCGGCAGGGGCGCGAGGGATCAGAGACGGCGGATGTTCCCCGCATAACTGCGGGCGGCAATGAGCTCGGTTTCCTTCGCGTCCCTGAGCCGGACCTTGTAACGCCCGGCAAACCACCTGACGATCTCCCGGATAAAATTTACGTTGACGATGCAGGCGCGGTGGATCCTCACAAACGTCGATCCATCCAGCTTTCCCTCGAGATCGGCAAGCGTCCCGTCAATCACGTACTCACGCTCCACGGTATGGAGGTACGTGTACTTCTCCCTCGACTCGAAGTACACGACGTCCGGCAGGTCGATGAGGATGATCCTGTCTCCGAGTGTGACCTTGAGCCGCCGGATGCCCGGCGCAGCCAGGCGCGCGAGCATCTTCTCGATGTTCTCGTTCAGACCGGAGCCCGGGCTGCCGGTGAACTTCCGCAGTTTCTCGACCGTCCTGTCAAGGCGCTTCTGCTCCACCGGCTTCAGGAGATAATCGACCGAATTCTCCTCAAACGCCTTGAGCGCATACTCATTGTACGCGGTGGCAAAGACGATGAACGGTCTTTCCTTCAGCCGGCGTACAACCTCGAATCCGTCGCACCCGGGCATCTGGACGTCAAGAAAGATCACATCCGGCCTGAGTGACGAGATGAGGGAGACGGCATCCTCCCCGTTGGCCGCTTCACCCACGACCTCGAGCTGATCCCCGTATTTCAGGAGGAGCTTCCGGAGCCGGCGGCGTGCCAGGTCCTCATCGTCCACGACAACAGCGCGCAGGAGCATCGCTTCTCCTCACTCGAGTGGAATCGTGATCTGTATGAGCGCGCTCCCCTCCTCCAGGCGGAGCGAGGCGCGCCCCCCGTAGGCAAGGGCGAGACGCTCCCTGATGCTCTTCAGACCAAACCCCGGATCCCCGCCCGTCGACTCAAATCCCTTCCCCGAGTCCGTGACCGCTATGAGACAGGAACCGGCGTCCTTCCTGACAACGACGTCGATCGACCCCCCGCGAGGATCAACGGCGATGCTGTGTTTGATGCTGTTCTCGACAAGCGGCTGAATGAGGAGCGGGGGAAGGAGAAAGCCGCCCAGCGATTCGTCCGCCTGGATCGAAAAGCGCAGGCGGTCTCCAAATCGCACCTTTTCTATCTCGAGATACGAACGGACGATCTCCAGCTCCTCGCTGAGGCGGACGGTCGAATTCCCGCTCCGCTGAAGCGTGTACCGAAAGAGCTCCGAGAGCTTCTCCACCGTCGATTCGGCGGCCGCGGGGTTCTCGGAGATCAGGCTCGCGATGGAATTGAGCGTGTTGAAAAGAAAGTGGGGATTGACCTTGGCCTGCAGGGCGTCGAGCTCCGCACGGGTTTTCAGCCGCTCGAGCCGTTCCTCGTTCAGCTCCTTTTCCTTCAGTTTCTTCGCCATCCGCTCCGCCGTGGTGCGGAGGGAGATGTAGACGACCGCCGCGCTGCCGAAGACCGTCGCGAGGATGAGGTTCAGAACGAGGAGCCTGAAGTGGCTGCCGAAATCAAGCTTCCCCCCGTACCACAGATAACGGAGTATCGCATAGCCGATTTCCGTCCCCGCAAATCCCGCCACGAGGTACACGAGGAACAGCCCGGCCATGCGGCCGCGCGGACCGAGACCGGAGAGCCGTGTCCAGAGGAGGCTGACGATCGCCTGAATCGACAGGCCGATACATGCAGAAAAGACAAACGACGACACAATGTTGTCGAGCCAGCGGTCCGGGTTCTCATAGGTGAGCCCCACGGCGACCACGATCGTAATGAGGAGGATGAACCCCGCGGTCCGCATGAAGTCGCGTCTCATCGAAGTGAGCGTCGTCGTCATCAGAATTCGGCCTCAAACCCGACGACCGGAAAGAAGGCAAACTGGTATATCGTTTCCACCGTGCCGTCGCTCCGGTAATTCTGGTAAAAGACGTTTTTGCGGTTCAACACATTCATCATCGCGACATACGCATTGATATTCCAGTTCTGAAAATAGAACCGGCTGAGCCACTGGAGATCCAGCCTGCCGTACGCGGGGTACCGGGCCGAGTTATAATCGACGCTTTCTATCCAGGCCCCCGACGACCACCTCACGCCCCCTTCCCTCGTCTGCTTCCAGGTCACGTACGACTCCGGGGTGTACGGCCTCCCCGTCTGGTAGCGGTACTTGAAGCTTATCTCCATGTCGTTGGAGAGCGGAAGGAGATACGAGGGGAACTTCAGAAAGAACGGCGCGTCGTTCAACCAGTCCTTCACCCCCCTGAGGACGGTGCCGCTGATGAGCGTCAGTATAACGGGGTAGTCATAGTCCGAGGGGTATGTCGACGAGGGAGCGAACGCCCTCGGGTCTTTTTCCCGCGAGCGCGAAAGGGAGAGGCTCAGCGTGCCGAAATAATCCTCCACCTGCTTCTGCTCCAGGAGCAGTTCCAGACCGTACGACGTCCGCTGGCCGATCGTGAGCCACCTGTCCGACCAGAGAGTATCGCCCGGAGGGTACAGGAACTGTTCGCTGACGGCGGTCTGCGTGTACTTCTTATAGTACGTCTCGAGTCTCAGCCTGAGCCCCCGGCCCAGAATCTGGTCGGCGCCGAGAACGTAATGGTCGGCTTTCATATCCGTCAGGCTGCGGTTGTACCCGATGTCCCGCTGGTCCCAGTAGTACGGCAGGGGCTGGGTCTGGTAATACTCCCCGAGAGCGAATGTGATGGTCGAGGAGGAGGGGACCGCCTCCCAGGAGATGCTCCCCCGGGGGGACAAAGAACCCCGGCCGGCGTAGGTGAAGAAGTCATAGCGTACGCCCGCGGTCAGCGAAACGGACGGCGTGACCGCAACCCTGTCGCTCGCATACATGTAGTATTTGCTCACCTCCCCGAACCGGAAATTCTGGGAGGTCATCCCCGCGGGAACGACGACGGGACCGGTCGCGAACATCCCGCTCCGGTCAAGATCGTACCGGGCGGTGTCGGCCGCCACGAACACGTTGTTCCTCCAGTTGCTCGTCGTGAGAAACTGCGCCCCCGCGGAGATCTCGTGCTGCGGATGCACACGGTAGAGCAGGTCGAATTTTGCGCCGACGAACCCGTCGACATAGTCGTTCGTGAAGACGTTCGTCGCGCTGAGCGTCGTGGTGGAAAGGACCTCGCCGGCCGGTCCCCGGGGCCGGACGTCGAAGTTCCTCGTGATGTCCACGTTGCTGTTTGTCCCCGACGCATAGAGCGTCAACAGCGAATACCCGTCCGCTCCGTACAGCGATCTGAGGTTCAGCCCGGCCGCGTACTGACGCGTCCGCGGATAGAGAATGTCGACGCTCGACGAATCGATCGTATTCTTCCGGAGGGGATCGGTTCCCTTCGGGTCGCCGTCGATGTAAATGCGGCTGTCCCCGTAAAGGAGGTTGAGGCTGAGCTTCTGCGAGGGGGAGAGATCGTAGACGACCTTGCCCTGCGTGTCCCAGTACTTCGGCACCGATGTGAGCGAGAGCGTGGAAAGCCCCACGAGCTTGTCGATGATCTCCAGCAGGCTCAGCCGGGCCGAGAATATGTAGGAACCCTTCCCGTCCGCGAATCCTCCCTCGACGAGCGTCCCCGCGCCGGCGAAATTGATCACGGTCTTCGAGGCAAACGCCCTGTCCCGATTCCCCTCCCTGACGCTGAGGTCCATCACCGACGAGGTCTTGTCGCCGTACCGGGCGGGGAACCCGCCGGAGGAGAACTGGACGTCCTCGATCATGTCCGCATTCACCATGTTGATGGGTCCGGCGGAGTTGTACTGATTCGAGTAATGGTTGATCGACGGGATCTCCATGTTGTCGAGTATCGTCAGGTTTTCGAACGGCGCTCCCCCCCGCACGATCAGCTCGTTGATATTGTCGGTCGAACTCGCCACTCCCGGGAGATTCTGGATCACCCGCTGGACGTCCTGGACTCCCCCCGGAGAGCGAAGCACCTCCGAGCGGTCCACGGTGTTCGCGCTCAGAGGACTCAACCCCCGCGCACGTTCGAAATACGTCCCCTCGGCGGTCACCTCCCCCGCCTCGATCGACGTCTGCTCGAGCGGTATCCGAAGCGGCGTGGCGCGGCCGGTCACGACGACGACGTCGGTGACCACTTTCGATTCATACCCGACGGCGGAGATCCGGATGCTGTACCGGGCGGCGGCGACTCCGCGGATCGAGAACCTTCCGTCGCTGTCCGCCGCCGCGCCGATCCCCGGTTTCTCCACGATCAAGACATGCGCCCCCGGGACCGGCTCCAGCGTCCGGGAGTCGATAATTCTGCCGATGAGATCCCCCCTGTATTCCTGGGCCCGCGCCGGGGAGCTCCAGGAGGCGGAGAGAACTATCGCGGCGGCGGCAATGACCGCTCCCCTGCGGGCAGCATCCTTCATAGCTGTAATCCCACGCCGAACGTCATCGAACCCCTCGTAAAGAGGGAACCGAACTCCGAGCCGTCCCTCCCCGCATAGGCGGTGTATCTCCCGTAGAGCGAGAAGGAGAGAGAGATTTTCCACGTCAGCGTGGGGATCAGGACGACACTCTGATCGTTTGCGTTCATGAAACAGATCACCTCACACCCCCACGTATCCTCCGCATACGCGACGCGGGCAAACAGGTAGTCCCGCATGGCGCCGCGGGTCGAAAGCGTGAGGAGAGACCAGAGAAGATTCATCCGCGAGGGAGCGACGAGGGGAGCCGGAACCGGGACGGCGCCCGACTGGACAGCGTCCTGAAACCTGACGAAGTTCATCCACCGTTTCCACTCCCCGACGCTCAACCCTTCTTCATTGTGATAGTACTCGAGGGCGACGTTCGCCCCCCCCGGGAGCGTATATTGACCCCCCAGCAGGAGTTTCATGAAGATCTCCTTCGAGTCCGCATACAGAGGAACATACGGATAGGAATCAAATATCCGAGAGGGATCGTCGGAAGTCAGTATCGCGTGATAGAGCGCGGAGGATCCCTTCTTCCCGAGGATTTCTCCGTGGAGCTCGAGGCCCTCGCCGATGACGTACGAGGTGTTCGCGCCGAGCTCGAGCCTGTCCCCTTCCCTGTAGTGACCGATGAGCGAGAGATCGAGCCCTCCCAGGAACGCATAGAAGCGTGCGGCGACCTCGTTCTGCCCCCACCGTAACGCGTTGTTTGCGAACACGGCGTCGTTCAGGTAGACGGCGGTGACCGATGTCTTCCCGAAAAAGGCCGTAAGGGAGACAAGGTTCCGCCCGTCGTTCTGGTTGAGCCGGTCGGTGGGATCCGCGGGTGAGCGCTGCGGTTCCACGACGCCCGTCGGGTTGAACGCGTAGCCGGTCCCCCACTTGAGGATCTTCTTCCCGGCGACGAGGTCCAGCGCGTCTCCGAGCGATACGTCCACCGCCAGCTCCCGAACGTCAAACGCATGGACCGGGGCGTTGAGGTCGTTCGCCGTGGACGTAAAACTGAGAGAGGTGGAAAGGACCCCTTCCCCCAGGTACAAGCCGGTCGTCGCCAGGTTCCCCCACTCCGGCTGGGGGAGGACCGAGTTCCCCGGGTTGAAAGGACTCCCTCCGTTCAACCTGTTATATGTCAGTTCGTCCGCCATGGAGAAGCGGTATTCGAGCGGCTGGGCCCCCACCCCGGGCGCGAGGAGCTCAAGGCAGAACACCGCCAGGGCCGCTCCCCGAAAATGCGTCATCGAAGCTTCTCAAGGTAGTCTTTGTTGAAGTACTTCTCCGGTATCTCTTTCGGGGTGTACCCGGAAAACGACATGATCGTCTTGCTCCCCTCGCGGAGCCTGTCGAGTATCGTCATCTGCGTGAGGAGGAGCCTGTCGTGCATCACGGCGAACGTGTCGTAGAATATCGTCTTGTAATGCTTCCCCGAGCTGAGGTAGATCTCGGCTTTCCTGGGGCGGGCGTCCTCTTTTCTCACCCACAGCTCAACCCTGTTGTAGGTCGCCCCCTCCCGTTTTGCATCAAGGTTGAGTACGTAGCACGGGACGCCGTCCACCTTCTCTTCGCCCTTGAGCGCGGGCGCATAGTCGCCCACATACCTCGTGCGCGCCACGTCGCCGTTCGACGCGTTCCCGAGGAGGCGCTGGAGCGGGGTGATGCGTATCGGCTTGCGCGTGTTCGGCATGTAGATCCACATCGCGTCCTCCAGCATGAGGAGGTACTGCCCCTTAACGTCGACGTTCATGAACTTCACCAGGGTCCTGTCATCCCCCTTGATCGACGTCTCGTAGCTCCCCTCTTCTTTCAGCTCGCCGTCGATGTAATTCCGTATCGTCGTGAAGACCTCGTAGGAGTCCCACCCGTTCCGGCTCAGGTCCGACTGCGCAAGAAGGGCCCCGGGATCGGGCGCAGCCCCCGATTTCCCGGCGGGTGAGGATTCCGTCTGGGCTGATCCCGCAGGCGGGAGCGCCGAGAGCATCAGCCCGAACGCGCACAGTGCAATTGCCTTGTTCATCGTTGCATTCCCTTCAGACGTGTCCGAGCGCATCGACGATTTTCATCCGCGAAGCCTTGAACGCGGGGGCGATCGTCGAGACGACCGTTGTCACTACGATAAGAAGAAACACACCCACAAACACCCCGGGGACGAGATCGACGATGAGGGGATATCCCGTGGTCCCTCCCGGAGGAGGGGGCATCCTGAGCCCCGAATGGTTTATTAATTCCGCAAGCCCGGCGGCAACGAGGAGCCCGAGCAGCCCGCCGAGCACGCCGATCATGAGCCCCTCGTAGAGAAAATTCACGAGAAGGCGGAGCCGGGAAGTCCCGACCGCAAGCTGTGTGCCTATTTCCCGGGTCCGTTCCATTATCGACATCATCATCGTGTTGGAACTGCTCAGCACGACGATGACGAATATGATCACGCCGAGGAACGCGAATATCGCGCTGTAGAGCTGCACGACGGCCTTGTAGAACGTGGCAAGCTCGTCCCAGCGTTTCAGCGTCACGTCCGGCATCCGGGCCGAGAGGGCCGAGGCGACCTCCTGCGTGTGCGATGTCTCGTCCAGGACGACGACGAGCTTCGATACTTTGCGGGAGACGAGAACCTGCTGCGCCGTATGGATATCGACCATGAGCGCCCGCTCGTCGTATTCCGGGATCCCCGTGGAGTAGATGCCGACGACCTTTACGTCCATCGCATTCAGCGCCCCCGTGGAGGTCGTCGTCATCAGCGTGAGATAGTCACCGAGCTTCGCTTTGAGCGTTTTGGCGAGCCCGCGCGCCACGACGACTTCCGCGTCCTGGCCCCCCGCGCCGCCGGTCCCCAGGAACCTCCCCGTGTCCACCGGCGCCCTGTTCCCCGAGAGCTCCAGTTCTTTCTCCGGCTCGATCCCCCGCCCGAGGAAGACGGCCGATTTCTCGCCGTTGGAGAGGAGTCCCATGAACTCGACGCGCGCCATCGTGAACCGGACGTGCTCCTGCGCCTGGACCTTCGCCTTCAAATCGTCCACGTTTTCGAGACCGAGCGCGAGAGGCTTTTCCTCGTCTTTCTCGAAGAAATCCCTGTGGTAGATCTGGAGATGCCCGAGCTGGCTCCGTATCGTGTTTTCGCTCAGACCCCGGAACGAGAAGGAGACGAACCCGCCCGCGAGGATCAGCGCGGTGGCGCCGAATACCAGGACGAGCCCCGTGATGACGGTCCGCCGCCGGTTTCTGAACACATTCTTTGTCGCAAGCTTGATGAACTTGAACATGGAAACCTCCCTATCGTCCTGTCAGTTGACTATCGCGCCGTCGTGCAGGCGGATGATGCGCCTGGCATATCCCATGACCGTCGGATCGTGCGTCGAGAAGAGAAACGTCACTTTCTCCTCCTCATTGAGCGTCCGCATCAGGTCGAGTATCTCCCCCGCCGTCGCGGAGTCGATATTCGCCGTCGGCTCGTCGGCCAGAACCAGCTCGGGGCGATTGACGAGCGCACGCGCTATCGCCACACGCTGGCGCTGCCCCCCGGAAAGCTCGTTCGGCTTGTGCTTGCGCCAGTCCCAGAGTTTTACCTCGCGCAATATGCCTTCCACGAGCTTTCTTCTCTCCCCCGAGCTCTTCTTCGTCAGGAGGAGCGGGTATTCCACGTTTTCGTACGCCGAGAGGACCGGGATGAGATTGAACGTCTGGAATATGAACCCGAGCTTTTCGAGGCGGAGCCTGTGGAGATGGGACAGGCCGTTGTACTTCACTTCGGTGCCGTTGAAGTAGACCTTCCCCGAGGTCGGGCTGTCGATGAATCCGAGCATGTTGAGGAGGGTCGTCTTCCCGCTCCCTGAAGGGCCGCAAATGGAGAGAAATTCGCCCCTGTCAATGTTCATCGTGACATTCCTGAGCGCGGGGACATTCACTCTCCCGAGCGTGTACTGTTTCAGGAGCTCCTGCGTGGTTATGAGAGAATTCACTTTGTTGCCCTCCCTGGAATCGGCTCCCCCACATGCCGGGGCCGTGGGGCTGAATTACACTTATCAATATACGGCAGCGAGACTGCGATGACCATGATACACCGACGGAATGACACGCCGGGGGGATGAAATGCACTGTAGAGCGACGGGCTCCCCCCGGCGGCGGTGCAGGGAGACACAGAAAAGCCCTGATCCGACAACTCCGGACCAGGGCTGTGTCAACGAAACGGTAATCAGATATGAATGTACAAAACCGCGGGTTGAGGGGCAATTCGCCTTCCCCCGCCCCGCCCGGAGGGCCGTCACATCCAGGGTTCGTCCCCGGACGGGCCGTAGATGGAGGGGACTTTCGCGCCGACCATTCTCAGGTAAATCGAGAACTGGCCCCGGTGATGAATGCTGTCGTTCAGCATCAGCCAGAGCATGTCGGCACGCCGGACATCCGCAATTTGTTTCGGGCCGACGGGCGCCGAGATTTTCGTATCCCAATCGGATTCAGGCATGGCCTGCACTTTCGCCACCATCTCCTTGTGCTTTCCCTCATACGCCCTGATCACCTCACCGAGATCCGCGAATGACGGGGCCGCGCCGAATTCGATCTTCCCTTTGACAACCCCGTCCACGACGCCAAGCTCCTGGATGAAGACCGTCGCAAGGTCCTTCGCGCTCCGGACCTTGTCTCCCGCCGGCTTGAAATTCGACTTGTCCGGCGGCATCTGCTTGAGAATCTTCAGGGTCGTGCCGAACTCGCGCTGCCAGTTGTTCATGAACATCTCTTTTTCCGTCATAGTTGCTCCTCCGGTGTTATGTTGGTTGATGAATAAATATGCGTCCACTCTTCGCCTTCTTCCCTTTGCCGTGCTTCGCGAGATATTTCTTCCACGGCGTCCAGTAATACGTCGTCCATCCCGTCTTTATCCCCGCATAATGTTCGTCCGGGATATTGGCATGGACTATCGTGACTTTTCCCCCCTTTCCGTCCTTCTCGAAAAACAACGCTAGGATCGAATCAGCCTGATCCGACGCCCATTCGTCCGAGCGCCAGGTCTGCACAAATACGCGGTTGCGGACAACGCCGAGGGTTATCCCTTTCAGGCCGCCGTTCCAGGCCCCGCAGCTGCCGCCGATCCTTGTGCTCATGACCGCTTTCACGCCCGTAGCCTCGGAGTGTTTGCGCGAATCGGTATACAGGGCGTACAGCGCTTCAGGGGGGGCGTTGAATTTTACCGTCCGGACAATCGTTTTCGGCACGGATGATCCTCCTTTGAATTGACTCCTGTGTGTACCTGGTCCGGAGCCGCTATGCGGCGGTCCGTTTCTTCGAGGCTTTCGCCCTCCTGTTAAAATCGAGCGCGAGCCCGATCCAGTAGTCGAACTGTCTCTTCGACTTGATCACTTCTTCCTCGACGTACACCCACCCGCGGTACTCCTTCCCCCTCATCACCACCGCCCTGCACCCATCCCGGCGTGTCGCCTCCTCGTGCAACCCGGGGTCGATGCGGCACATGATCCTGGTGTCCCCGACGGTGATGCACATTTTTTTGTTCACCATAAACACGGCGCCGCGGAACATCCTTTTCTCCACCACGTTACGGCGTCCGGCGAGGGCCTCCCTCACCCTTGCGGTCAGCTTTTCGTTGTACGCCATGCGAGTGTCAGGAGAGAGAAGAGAGCTTTTTGTTCAGGAGCTTCTTTTCAGCCTCGGAGCTTGTGAGGCCCCCGGCGGCAGCGATGAACTGTTTTGCTTTCTCCATGTCGTTCGCCTCCAGGTAGAGCTGCCCCAGAACCGCATTGTACAGGTAATGCCTGGCCGCGAGGGATTCCCAGCCATCGATCCTGTGGATCTCCTCGATCGCCGCTTCGGGCCCGTGTATCCGGGCCAGGACGACCGCCCTGTTCAGCTTCACGAGCGGGCTCCGTTTCACCGTCAGGAGGGCGTCATAGAGCGCCGCAATCGCCCGCCAGTCGGTCTCCTCGAACCGCGGCGCGAGGCAGTACTGCGCCGAGATCGCGGCCTCGATGTGATATTCGGAGACATCGCCTCCTTCTGTCGCGCGTTCGAGATAGTACTCCCCCCTGCGGATCAATTCGCGGTCCCAGGAGGCCCGATCCTGGTCCTGCAGGAGGACGATTTCATTGTCGCCGTTTATCCTGCTGTCGAACCGGGAGGCATGGAAGCACATCAGGGAGAGAAGCGCATAGGTCCGGGGGACCCCGCCGATCCCGTGCTCGGAAAGAAGGAGACAGAGGCGCATCGCCTCGGCGCAAAGGTCCTTCCGGATCAGCTCGTCCGCCTTGCCGGAGTTATATCCCTCGTTGAAGAGGAGGTACAACACCGTGTACACCGCATCGAGACGGGAGGTGAGCTCAGCCCCCGCGGGGATCTCGAACCTGACGTCGTTCTCCCGGATATACTGCCGCGCCCTGTAGAGCCGCTTGTTGACGGTTTCTTTGTTCGTCAGGAGGGCGTTGGCGATCTCCTGAATGCCGAACCCGGAGAGGGTCCGGAGCGTCAGGGGGATCTGCATCTCCGGGGAGAGCGCGGGATGACAGCACGTGAATATCATCCTCAACTGGCTGTCGGCGATCTCCCCGTCGAGAAACATTTCGTTCACGGTGGAGACCGCGGTGTATTCCGAATTCAGGAGATACGCGATGTCCTCCGAGAACTCGACCTGGTGCCTGTTTCTCCTGATTGCGTCAATCGCCTTATTGCGCGCGGTGACGATGAGCCATCCCGACGGGTTCGGCGGGATCGGATTGAGCCGCCACTCCTGGAACGCCTTTTCGAACGCCTCCTGCACGACGTCTTCCGCGAGCGCCAGGTTGTGGAGGCCGAACAGCCGGGTCATGGCCGAGACCATCCTCCCCGATTCATGGCGGAAGAGGTGGTCGACAAGCGCCGCGGCGGAATGGCTCATCCCGTTTTCCACGTCAGACAGGGCTCGCCTGAACTTCACGGACCTCGACGATCCCATCGTACTCAAAAATGGGACAGTTCTTTGCAATCGCGACCGCATCCGGAAAATCGGCGGCTTTTATCGACATGTAGCCCCCGACCATCTCCTTCCCCTCGACGAAGGGTCCGTCGGTCACCACTTTCTTCCCTCCGCTGATCACGGTCCCCTCTTTGGCCAGGGGGTGCCCGGCGATGAGCTTCCCCTGCTTCCCCAGTCCCTCCATCCAGTTCTTCCATTTTATCATCTGCTGCTGAAACTTTTCGGGCGATTTCTGGGCATCCGCCATCCCTTCCTGGCCGCCCCGGAACAAAAGAAGAAATTCCTTCATTGCTGTGTCTCCCTCGGTTATTGTTGAATTTGATGTGCGATACTGTATAACGAACGAGAGACGGAAAACCGGACAATCGGCACCCGGGGAACATACCCCAGGGGCGGCCGGAAACGCCCAGACAAGAAGGAGTGTAACGGTGGAAGGGGGAGGGTCAGGAGACACTCCGATTCAGCGGGGTACCCGCCCGGGTTGGTAAACACGCCCCGGGGGGGGATAGTTCGCCCGGGAGGGCCCCTCAGGACTTAGGGGCGAACTCCGGATAGAGCTTCTTCCTGCACTCGGGGCAGCAGCCGTGTGAGAACATCGCATCCGTGTGCTCGATGAGATACGCTTCAACGGACTGCCAGTACCCCGTGTCGTCCCTGATTTTCTTGCAGTTTGCACAGATGGGGAGCATGCCGCTCAGCCGCTTCACGCTCGCCAGGGCCCCCCGAAGCTCATCGTTCAGCCTGCGGAGCTCCATCAGATCGCCGAACCGCGCCATCGCGATCGCCAGCGTGCGGTCCAGCTCCTGGGGACTTGTCGGCTTCACGATATACCCCCCGACGCCAACCTCACCGGCGCGCGCCAGCAGTGCGGGCGTATCGTGCGCCGTGAGAAGGACGACGGGACGCGGCCTGGAGCTCTGGATGTGCCGGGTCGCCTCGAGGCCGTCCTGTCCCGGCATTTCGATGTCCATCAGGACGATATCGGGATCGAGATCAATCGCCTTCTGCACGGCCTGAAATCCGTCGGACGCCTTCCCCAGGACGACGCATCCAATCGATTCGAGCTGGCTCTGTATGATATCGGAGACGAGGGAGTCGTCTTCCGCGACAAGGACCCCGAGCTTTCTGCCGTGAGGCACCATCTTACGTCCTCTCCTTCTCTTCGACCTTGATGTGCATTACCGTGACGGCACCTCCCTCCGCCGCCAGCCCCAGCCGGCCCCGCAGAGTTTCCGCGACAAGCTGATTGACAAGCCGCATCCCCACCGCGGGCCTTCCGCTGCGCAGAACGTGCTCAGGATAGCCGGGGCCGTCGTCGCGGTACTCGAGTCGAATGTCCTCCCCTTCCGCAATCGCCTGCACGCGCACCCCGGCGTTCGATCTTCCCTGGAGGGCATGCTTGACCGTGTTTGTCGCCAGCTCGTTCAACACGAGCGCGAGACTGCTCGCCTGCCGCGGCGACACTTCGAGCGACGAAGGAACGACGTCGAGCGCGACGTGGCAGCCGTTCTGCGCTCCCGCCAGAACCCGGGAGATAATCGTCTCCGCAAGATCGTCGATGCGCATCGGGCCCCACTGCGACGCCGAGAGGAGCTTGTGAACGGAAAGAAGACCGTCGATCCTGCCGGAAATGCTGTCGATCGCACGCTCGACGTACGGGCGCCCTTCCGGATCCGCCTGGCGCCGTTCGGCAAGGAGCAATCCCTGAACGGCCATCAGGTTGTTTTTCACGCGATGGTTCACCTCGTTGAGCAGCTCGGCCTTGGTGCGCGCATCCTGCTCCGTCTGCGTGTAGAGTTTCTGCAGGTTTTCCGCGGCCCACTTCTGCTCGGTAATGTCGCGCAGCGTCCCGGTCGTCCCGACCGTCGCACCGGTTTCATCGAAAACGAGGGTGGAGTGCACCTCCATCCATTTGAATCCCCCGTTCTTCGTGAGATACCGTATCTCATGACGGCAGAAGTCGGTCCGCCGTTCGATCAGGGGACGAAAGTATTCCAGGGTCTTCTGCCGGTCATCGGGATGAACGAAGTTCAGGAACGGGGTGCCGAGCGATTCTCCGAGCGAAAATCCCGTTATTTCGGTCCACGCGGGGTTGAGAAGGGTCCAGTGCCCCGCACCGTCCGACTCGAATATCACCTCGGGGAGCCCCTCGACGACCTGCCGGTGACGCTGTTCGCTTTTGCGGAGCGCGGACTCCGCATGTTTCCGCTCCGTCACGTCGCGGAAGCTCCACACGCGTCCGACCGGCTTCCCGTCGATCTTCTGGGGCTGCGAGTACCGTTCGAATATCCGGCCGTCCTTGAATTCGACAACGTCGAAACTCGTTTCTTCCGGGTTCTCGTAGAGCTCGGTAACCCGCGCGACGAACGCATCGGGGAATTTGAGCCGGCCGAGGATATGCCTGATCGCTTCGCCGTCGTCCCCGCCACGCAGGGTCACTTCCGGCAGCCCCCACATGGAGGCAAACTGCCGGTTGTAGTCCGTGATGCGCCCGTTGGTATCGACGACGAGGAGCCCGTCCGCCGTGGATTCGAGCGCGGCGGTAAGCAGGGACACGGTGCGGCGGAGGGCCTCCTCGGATCTCCTGCGCTGCAGGGCAACGGACGCCTGATTGACAAACGTCTCGATAACGTCCTGCCGCTCGAGCGTCGTTCCCTTCGGCATGTAAAACGAGGCTGACCCGAGGAGCTCGTTCTCCCCCGTGAACCCCATCGCGTAGACCGCTCCCAGGTTCATCAGCTTCTCCGCGGCCCTGCACATGGTCTCGGGGACGGTTCGCTCCGTCAGCTCGTAGATGTCGGTGGTCGCGGTCGTGAGCTTCCGCTCGAACAGGGCATGAGCGGCCGCGGGACTCATGTGGAATGCTCTTCCGACGGGATGCATCCCCGTGTATTTGAGAAACGTGTCGACGACGGCCGGCGCGCCCTGGACCGCCCGCACGGTAAACGTCCCGTGGACCTTCTCGTACGAGCTGACAATCACGGGGACGTCGCCCGCAATCTCCCTCAGCCGCGTGCAGATATACTCATAAATGTCCACCGATTCGTCCATTTCGACGAACCCTGTCGCCGTCCGGGAAAGGAACGCCAGGGCTTCCGGCGGAGGGAGCCCTGCCTCCGTATCAAGGGGATCGCTCATCGGGGGACCGGAGGTGCCGCCGGAGCGTGCAGGACTTCGTGCAGCGCCTGCAGGAGTTTCTCCGCGGTGTACGGTTTCCGGAGGAACATCGTCGCCGCGGCGGACGGATCGGCGTCCGCGGTCTGGCCGGGGTCAATACCGCTCGAAGCGATGATGATGGACGAGGGGTCGATCGTCCGCAATTCGCGGATCGTCGACGCCCCGTCCAGCACAGGCATCATGAGGTCCGTGATCGTCGCGCTGATCTCCCTCCCGCGTGCACGGTAGAGAGCAAGCGCCTCGGAACCGTTACGTGCGGTGAGCGCCGCATAGCCGTTCGACTCGAGCATCCCTTTTGTAATCTCCAGGATCGACGGCTCATCGTCGACGACAAGAATCAACTCGCCGTTCCCGGCGGGGGCGTTGCAGTCCGTTTCCTCCGACCGGGCCACCCTCGGCTCCAGCGTCGCGGGAAGGTAGATTCTGAACGTCGTCCCGCGACCCTTTTCCGTGTACACATTGATGAATCCCCCGTGACTCCTGAGTATCGCCTGCGCGGTCGAAAGGCCGAGCCCGGTCCCTTTTCCGGGGGGCTTCGTCGTGAAGAACGGATCGAATATCCTGTCCAGCACCTCCCCCGGGATCCCCGAACCCGTGTCGGTCACGGAAAGACAGAGATACTGTCCGGGGTGAGCGTCCATGTGGAGCTTCGCGTAGTGCTCGTCCAGCGTCACGTTCTCGGCGGCTATCCCCAGCTTCCCGCCGCAGGGCATCGCGTCGCGGGCGTTCAGGCAGAGGTTGAGGAGCACCTGATGAATCTGCGTGGGATCGGCGACGATCATCGCGACGTCGTCCGGGAGGCTCATGTTGATGTCGATGGATTTCGGGAACGTCTCGCCGATGATCTTGAGGACCTCCTTCATCACGTGCCCGGGATGGAACAGGATCCTGTTCCCCTCGATCCCCCTGCCAAACCCGAGGACCTGTCTCACGATGTCCGCCGCGCGCGCCGCGGACATATCGATCGTGTCCACCCACTTGAGACCCGAGTGGTCGACGATCTTGGTCCGGAGCATCGCAATGGACATCGTGATCGGCGCCAGCACGTTGTTCAGGTCGTGCGCAATTCCCGCGGCGAGGGTCCCGATGCTCTCCATCCGCTGCGACCGGAGAAACTGGCGCTCGATGTTCTTCTTCTCCGTGATGTCGGTTTTGATGACGAGGATCGATACCGGGACACCCCCGTCGTCGCGCACGACGGAGCACCGGCATTCAACGATGATGGAGCGGCCGTCCTTCGCGCGATCGGTGCTCTCGCCGATCCACTCCCCCCTCCCCAGAACCGCGGAGAGGATCTCCTCATGCGCGGGACCGTCGTTCCTGAGCAGATCGTCCGCCCTGCGGCCGGACGCCTCCTCGGCCTCCCATCCAAAGATGTGACCGGCACCCCTGTTCCAGAATGCGATCCTCCCGTCAAGGTCCACCACGTAGATCGCGTCCTGCGCCCTGTCGAGAAGCGCGGCCTGTTCCCGGACCCGCTCTTCCGCCGTTCTGCGCTCGGTGATATCCGAGATGAAGCCTTCGCGCGCCTCGACCTCCCCGGATGCCCCGCGAACCCCCTCCCCTTTTTCCCACACCCAGCGGATCTTCCCGTCCGCCGTCCTGATGCGGTAAAGAACCTGGTACGGTTCTCCCGCCCGGAGAGATTCGCCGATCTTCCCGCGCACCTGGTCCCTGTCGTCGGGGAGTATGAGATCGTGGAACGAGAGCGTGCGGCCCGCCATCAGCTCCCGGGGGCTGTACCCTGTCAATTCACGGCAGCCCTCGCTTATGAATTCCATCGTGCAACCGGCGTCGTTGCGGCACCGGAAGGCGATCCCCGGCAGGTTGCCGAGGAGCGTGGACATTTTCCTCTCCCCCTCCCGGAGTGCGTCCTCCGCGGCTTTCCTTTCGGTGATCTCGATCGCGAGACCCTCGTAGCACTTCGCCGCCTCTCCCGGGTGATCCACCACGTGCCCCGTCAGCTCCACCCAGATAGGCGTCCCATCCTTTTTCCGCCAGCGTGTTTCCAGCCTGAGTCCCGTGCCCCGTGATTCCACAAGCAGGAGGTTTACGCGGCGCTGGGTGGGGTCAAAATAAATCTCACGTTCGAGGTTAAGGAGAAGAAGCTCCTCCCTCGACCCGAAGCCGAGCATTTCGGCCATATATTCGTTCACTGCTATGAACGTCCCATCCCTTCTCGCCCTGAAGACGCCAAGGGGGGCCCAGTTCAGAACGCTCGGGAAGAGATCGCCCTGTACGCCTTTTGTCATGAGGGATTGATCTGGAACTGGATGAGATTCCCGGAACGAGACAGGGGGGGGTGCTGTAGACATTTTACCGGAGCTTTCGCGCACCATATCACTCCTCCTTACACAGTCGATCGCCACCGGATCAGTAACGCGCTATGGACAGGTAAGTACAATCTCTATGCCACGCGAAAGCTTCATATTTTCGCCGAAATCCATCGGAATCAAGCATATTGCAAGATTATTTCGCTAATCTTGGAAATCGGTCCCAAAGGAGAGAATGAGGAGCACAACTATATGCAGCTTCAACGCGGGGTGAGGCGGACGGAAGGGAGGAACATACCCGGATCCTGCCCGGGGGAGCGCGGGAGGGACGCGGCAGAATGACTCCAATAACGGATATTAACATCATGTGTGCGGAATCCATTCTTACTGGAATCGAATCACCACCGGTCTCCGTATACTGCGCCTCGCGATATTCACGCTGACGCAGTTTTTCCCGGCATCCCATGTCCACCCATCGCCGGCCGATACCCCCTCTGCAATCTTCCGGACGCCTACCGTCACGATGGCGGGCTTTTGGGTTTCATGCACACGAACCAGGTAGGCCCGTGCTTCGGGCTCGCCTTCGTACCCCCCCGTCGCCGGGTTTATCGTCAGCGCGTACGAGGAACCGAACGTCGACGTGGAGAGCGGCGTGATCGCGCTCTTCCCTTTCCCGCAGTCGAGAGAGACGCCGTCGTCCTCGTACAGCGCATAGCTCGCATGCCACGGCGGATACATATCGACAATGAGAGAATCAAGCGGCTGCTGGTCCGTGAAGTCCATGTCCGGCTGCTGCGGAATGATGGACTGTGAACGGACGAAGAGAGGGAGAGTCTCCAGCGAGCACTTCGCGTGGAACGTCACCGGCCCCCGGTGCGTCTCCCCGGTAAAGTAATCCACCCACACCCCCGGAGGGAGATAGACGTCCCGCCCGCCCGTCGAATCCACGATCGGCGCAACGAGCATCTCGTCCCCGAAATAGTATTCGTCCGGATGATGATAGGCCGCCTCGATTTCCGGGTGGACGAGATAGAGCGGACGCAGGAGGGGGAGCGCTTCATCGTGCGCGGTCTTCGTCATCGTGTAGATATACGGAAGGAGGCGGTAGCGGAGGCGGAAGAGGTCACGCGCGATGCGCACCCCCTGGTCCCCGTATTTCCACGGCATCCGCACGTTTCCTTCATCCGGGTTCTCGTGCGCGGAGTGAAGCCGGAGAAGCGGGCTGAAGACACCGAATTGCAGCCACCGCGCGTACAGGTCGAGGCTGATGTCCTTCCCGATGAAGCCGCCGATATCATGCGTGATGTACGGCATCAGTATGTTCCCCCCCTGCACCGTGTACGGCACCTCAAAGGCGAGGACGTCCCACTGCGCGTACGTATCCCCCGTGAAGAGGGAGGGGTACCGGTGACTCCCCCACCCTCCGTAACGGCTGAATATGAACGACCGTTTCCCGGTCTGCTTCTGCGTGAAATCATAGAAGACACGGTTCGTCCACATCTGGCTGTTGAGTCCTTTCATCTCGCACGACCCGCTCCCGCCGTCCACCCACCAGAAGGATACCCCCTGGTCGATGAGGGGTTTGTGCAGAACGTTCATGTCCACTTCGGCATCCCGCTTCACCGCGAGATTGAACCGCAGCCCGTCCTGGCGGATCGCGTCGGTAAGCAGCGCGGTGGGTCCCGAGAGCCCGCCGTCCCCACCCCAGTCGTTTACGCGGAGCACAATGAGGTTCTCCGCCCCCCCCTTCACGTACGGCAGGACGTCGGTGTACGTAATCGAGTTCCACGCCGGGCTGTGATGGCCGATCTTCTTCCCGTTGATGAATATGTCGTACTCATCGTCGACCGAACCGAATTCCGCATAGAGATGCTCCGGGTGGATCCCCGCCGGAACGGTGATCCGCTTCCTGTACCACGCGACCCCGTCATAGGCGGGATACCCCTGCTTCTCCCAGGGTTGTTCGGAGGTTATCGAATCCCACCGTGAATCATCGAACGACGCGGCATACCATCCTCCGCCGTCCCCCTGGAGGAGCGAGTCTGTCCTGAATTTCCACTTTCCATGCAGGCTGATATCGATGGACGGGTCACGGGGAGGCTCGATGCTCAGCTCCTTACGGACGAGCGGCGAGCGGCTGTCTTTGTTCGACAGGACAAACTCCCTTCCGTAGCCCGGATGGTCGTTCAGCGTGACTTTAATGCCCTGCGAGCGGGTCCAGTTCAGGAACTCCGCAGGCCGGGGAAATATGGGGCTCCAGTCATAGCTCCCCTGCCAGCCATAGAGGTGCCATCCGAAGTCCAGGACCATGACATCCAGAGGGATGCCATAGGAGCGGAATCTCGACATGATCGACCGGACGCTATCGGAGGTATAATGAAAATTGTCGACTATGGAAGTCCCGGGGAGATACTCGTAGTTGAGGTCCGTTGCCCACGCGCCGAGCACGTACTTCGGAATCATCGGTATCGCCCCGCAAAGGCGCGCGTATTCCTTCAGGACATGGCGGAAATCTTTCCCGTACGCGAAAAAGTACAGGTCCTGGTTCCCGGAATCCCCGCGCGCTGTAATCCAATCGTCGCTGCCGTTCCAGAGGGGGGTCCTGCTGTCATCGAGAAGGAACCAGCCCGACCGGCTGAGGATCCCGGGGAGCTGCTTCGGGAGCTTCCCCCTGCGCGCGCCGTCGAGGCTCGAGCTGATCCCGCCGAGATTTTCGGCATCGGAATCCCCCGGAGCCCACGTCCCTTCCGCGCCCCCGGCTTTCCACGCGATCGATAGATCATCACGCGTGAACGGTCCGCTCCCGGCTCGGAATCTCACCGTCAGTCCCCCCGATGAGAGAAGAATCCACCCCCCGTCGGATTTGACAGAAACTCGGGGGGAGGTCCAGGCCCTGTTTGACACCAGAGCGGTCATCGAGTCCGTGAAAGACCGGGAAGGAGAGCACTCCAGCCGGAGGAGCGTGGGGGAAAGTATCCTTATCCTCGCGTTTCCGGAGACGAAGCCCCCGGGAATTCTGTCGAAGGATTCCTGCGCGTTCGCGAACGGCGAAACAAGGAGAAGCACGAGGAGTCCGGATGCAGCAATCGTTCTGCACATGGGCGGTTCGGTTGTGATTATGTGTGTAGCGGTTTGCGGAGCGTGATCTGCAAGCCGCGCTCCGCGCCGGGGGGAGCAACCCGGCCGGGACGCACGCTCGGCCGGACAACGCGACGCACGATCATGCGAGAATGTTCTCGATCTGCTGCAGCTCGCCGGGGGTGAATTGGAGGTTCTTCAATGCTCCCACGGCATCCTCAATCTGGGCCGTGCTGCTTGCCCCGACAAGAGCGGATGTGACCTCCGGGTGGCGGAGCACCCATGCGAGCGACATCTGCGCCAGCGTCTGGCCGCGCTGCAACGCCATGTCGTTCAAACGCCTCACCCTCCCGAGCCTCTCCTCGGTGATATGCGCCGGCCGGAGGAAACCGTGCGATTTTCCGGCGCGGGAGTTCTTCGGGATGCCTTTGAGATAGCGGTCGGTGAGCAATCCCTGGTACAGCGGTGAGAAGACGATGCATCCCATCTGCGTCGTTCGTAACGCCTCCAGCAGTCCGTTCTCAATCCACCGGTTGAACATGCTGTAGCTCGGCTGATGAATGAGACAGGGGGTGCCGAGGTTACGCAGGATCGATGCCGCCTGCCGCGTGGTATCGGGCTGATAGTTCGATATCCCCGCATAGAGCGCCTTGCCGCTCCGGACGATCCGGTCAAGCGCGCCCATCGTTTCCTCCAGCGGAGTATCCGGGTCAGGCCGATGGCTGTAGAATATGTCGACGTACTCCAATCCCATCCGGCGGAGGCTCTGGTCGAGGCTTGCAATGAGGTATTTGCGCGAGCCCCACTCGCCGTACGGTCCGGGCCACATGAGATATCCGGCTTTCGACGATATGATGAGCTCGTCCCGGTGACGGGAAAGGTCTTTCTTCATGATCTTCCCGAACGTCTCCTCCGCCGATCCGGGGGGAGGCCCGTAATTGTTCGCCAGATCAAAATGGGTGATGCCCAGATCGAAGGCGCGGCAGAGAATCTCACGCGCCACGCGGGGGGAATCCACGCCGCCGAAGTTGTGCCAGAGGCCGAGAGAGATCGCGGGGAGATTCACGCCGCTCCTGCCGCAGCGGTTGTATCGCATCGACTTATACCGGGCTTCCGAGGCCCTGTACGGAGCGCCGGGCTTTTTCTTCCCCGGGGATTGTTTCTTTGCCATGCCGAACTCCCTGCCTTTCAGATGAATGGATGAACTAACGAGGAGCGCCTGACACCGGGATCCCGTCCGGGGAGAGAATCGCTTCGAGGCCGGCGGAAAGGAACACCAGAGGCGCATTCCAGTTGATGCAGATTTCGTTGCAGCCGTATGCACGAAAATCGTCCGTATAGGAAAGAGCGGGGAGGGACGAAGGGTACGTCGTCGCGTCGTCCGGCTGCCCCGGATTGGGACCGCCCACAAGCAGTCCCGGAACAGGCGGCACAATATTATCCGATTGAGACACCCTGTGGTGTATGTGAAGCGGCGGGCGGGAGCCGAACCCGGTGACGAAGGAGTACGCGGCGGCATTTCTCCCGAGGAGATAGTCCAGATTGGCAAGAGCGCACATCAGATACGCGCTGTCCCCCGTGAGCCGATAGGCCACGAGAAGAGCCATCCCCTGGTTTGCGGCCACGCCGTTGCTCCCCCAGACGAAATCCCCCGGGCCGGCTCCGATGACGACGCCGTACGCCGAGCGGTTCATGGAGACGCGGAGAGAGTTTGCCAGCGACACGATACGGGACTTCACTCCCGCGGTGTCCACGGATCCACCGAGTGTCCCCGCGCAGCGGGCGAGCGTATAGAGCCCGAGTGTCCGGACGTTCGGCCAGTCGGGGACCGTCGCGACGGCCGCAGAGAGCGGGCTCGCGATTGAGAGGAACGAGTCGCGCGCGGTCGTCACAAAAAGCTCCGCCGCCGCCCAGTCGAATTCGTCTCCCACATTCCGGTCAGTGTAATCCCCGGTGTTGATCGCCGGAGAGAACGCGGCGTTCATCGCCGATTGGTCGTAGTAGACGGCCGGATTCCGGCGCGCCCATCCCCATGCCCTGAGGGAGGCCCGGAGGCACGAATCCGCGAACCCGGGGAGAGCGCCCGCAAAGGGGGAGAATATCCGCGCCGACTGTGCCATGACCGCCGCAAAATCCAGCGTCGCGGCGGTCGACTTCTCCACGACGTACCGCGTGGTCGTCGCATGATCGGGCATTACAAACCTGTCAAATTCCGCATTGGTCAGCTTGTGGTACACGCCGCCGTCGTTCGGGTCCTGCATCGCGAGCATCCACCGGATATTCCAGAGGGCCTCGTTGAGGATATCCGGAATCCCGTTGCCGGATTCCGGTATCCCTGTCCGGAGGCGCGTGCAATACGCGGGGAAGTATTCGTACGCCGCCAGGAGCGTGTATGTCGAAATCCCCGAGTTCACGACATATTTATTATAGTCGCCGGCGTCATACCACCCGCCGGGGGCGGATATCACCGTCCCCGCGGGGCGGAGTGCCGTCGCCGCGGAAGAGTGAATACGCACACTCGTGTCGGGATGGCCTTCCGCACGGGACCAGAGACCCGCAAATGCGGGAGGGAGCGGAGTCGACGCGCGCTGGTAGTAGTATCCTTTCAGCGACCCGATCGCAAGGGATTCGTTTACGCATGCCTTTATAATGAAAGGAACAGAGGTCCCTCTCCCCGGAACCGCGATTACGTACCTCCCCGGGGTCTTCCACGAGGAGAAATCAGCGCGGCCGACGGATTCGTTCGAATAGGGCCACGACTGCACGGGGCTCAGGGTTCCCCGGTAGACCGTGTCGGTGGATCCCGATGCGATCAGATAAAACGGGTCGGACCCCGCGTTCAGGACGACGGCGATCTTCGGCATGGAGGGGTAGAAGCCGACCTGATTCAGCCGGATGTCAGCCGATGTCTGCGCGGCCGCATGGTGAGCGCCGAGCGCAAACAGAAGGAGAGACACCGGAATCGATCGGCATGAGAGCATAAGAATACCTGACCTGTGAAGGATCCGGAGGAAATGCGGCGGGCCGGTTAATTTTACGCTAATTCCGTTGTAATGTCAAAGGTGGACCGGGAGCACCGAATGGAGATTCCCTGTCACGCGGAATGAAATGCCCCTCCTCCCCTCGTGATAGGCGGTGGGAAAAGGGGCATCCAAGACACTCATTGGAGCGACCAGGATTGCGGCGCCGGATTCAGACGGCGGCGGGGAAGGAACCGGCAATCGTGCTATTCGACCCTGTAGAGCTCACGGCGTCCGTCGATGACAAGGTCGTGATACCCCTTCATTATTCCGGCCACCTTCGGGTCGGACATCGATTTCTTCGCCATTTCTCCCATGCCGTCGATGCTCTCCACATCCTGTTCGGAGACGACTGTCCAGTAATTCTCACCGCACAGATCCGTGTAGACCCTCAACGGGCCGAAGCCCATTCCTTTGAGCGCTTCGGAGAGAGCCTTGAACTTTTCGACAAGCTCTTTGACCTTCCCCGGCTTGCAGTGCATGATTTCACGCGACATATACATGAAGACCTCCGATGATTATATGGATGGACCAGGAGCTTGCCTTCGGGGAGAACGGCGGCCGGGGAGAGTTAGTTCCCGCGGCACCGGAGGTCGGGGGGACCGGATCGGCTGCCTCAGGGGAGGAATCGAGATACATTTGAAAAAATTGCCCCGGACTCCGCGCTGTACCCGGCGTCAGGATCGGACCTGTCGATCCTTTCCCCGGGCTTCAAATGAGCCGGGGCGGGGGTTATTTCTCGGCGGAGTACAACGACTGGATCTCCGTGTCATCGAGCGCGCGGTCGTAAATGCGGACGTTGTCTATCGCACCTCTCCATGCAAGACTCACATTCTCCGGCCAGTAAGCGCCAATCGCCGCAGAGGCGACCGGCGGACCACCGTAAAGATCGGCCTCCGGTATCGGGGCCTCGCTGCCGCGCTCACCATTGATCCACAGCTGAAGGCTTTTCCCCCGCCGGTACACGCCCGCAAGGCAGACAAACTTCCCCCTCGTTGCCGGCGCCGAGGCCATATACCAGTTCCCGTCGACAAGCTTCGACAGGAATTGAAAGTTGCCGTCAACGACCTGGAGCATGGACTCACCCATACGTGTTCCGGTGTACACCGCCATCCCCCGCGGATTAACGTCGCCTGTGAGAACCCACGCGCAGACGGTGAACCCCCGGACGGAAGGCGTAAACATGACGTCCGGAATCTGCACGTACGTCCCCGCGCCGTTGAAAAGGTATGCGCTGTTCGGAAGCCCCCGATGACCGATCGTGAGCGACGGACCGCGAGGGACTCCGTGATTGTTATGGCCGCTTCGATCTTCGACGTTCCCCCCGAACGGGTAAAATGCGGCGAGGCCCACGGCCGGTCCGCGGGCATCGCGGAGTATCGCCACCGATGTCACCTTGTCGATCGGAATCGAGACAGTCCCGAGGAGCGTTTCCAACGCGAGGGAATCGAACAAGAGCGATGCCTGGATCCTGTCGCCGTTCGAGAAGTGTATCGTGAAGGGTCCCCGCTCCAACTCCCTCTCCATCGAAACCAGGAGATTGACGGGGATATCGGACTTCAGGTACGGCGTCTGAATTGCAAAATCGCGCCGGGAAAGGCGGCCGATGAGTTTTGTCCCGTCGACGAGACTCACCGCGATCTGCGGTCGCGCCCCTTCCGCGGTGTCGGCGCGGGATGCAGATCGGAGCGAGTCGTTCGGGGGGCCCGGTGCGGTCGATTGTGCATTCCCGGATTTCCCCGCACAGCCCAATGCCAGGACCGCCAGCGTAAACAGGCTCAGGTGCATCTTGGTCATGTTTTCCCCATCGCTTCAGGCCGAAAGGCCATATTGGGTGAACCAGTTGATTGCAGGTCCGGGTTCTTATTTCAAAACAATCATCTTATGCACGGCAGCAAATGGCTTCCCTCCCGTAAGTGGCTCTGCCTGCATTCTGTATATATAGACTCCACTTGCGATTCCTTGAATATCGAACCGGGTCTTTTGATAGCCGGCTGGTTCCTGTTCGTCAACGAGTTTCCTTATCTCCCTCCCCAATATATCGTACACCGTGATTCTTACCCGACTGTCTAACGGGAGGTCATAGTAAATCGTTGTTGAGGGGTTGAAGGGATTGGGAAAATTCTGCTCGAGCTTATAGACCAGTGGGCCTAGGTACGAGACAACTATAGATTTCGTCCACGTCGCTCCATTACAGTCACCTATTACGAACACTAGAGTATCGTTCCTGCCGATCTTTGCTTCTCGATCAACGTTAAACTTGAATGCAACGTCAGATTCATTGCCAATTGGAATATTCTTGACTGACGCGGCCGATTGAACGAACGAGATGGAAGTAGATGGCGATTGCACCCAGACCTGGATGTCGTTAGCTGCAGTCGTCTTCGATTCATTGGCAATCGAGAGAACGATCTGGTTTCCCTTAGAGTCCGCTTGTACAGGATACACAGTTTGCCCCAAAGTAATTTCCAAAGGAACACATATCAGGAATGCGGCTAATTTAATCGTCATGGTCGTCTCGCTTTCACGGTTTACGAGCAATGAAAACGTCGCCGACGCCGATCGTCACTGGCTCGGTACTGGCGGCCGGAATGGCTCCTATCATTCGCAGAGTAATTGATTGTCCCGCCTCGCTTGAAACATCGATAATCCTTTTACCCGAAATCGAGGCCTGAGAGCTAACGAACGGCAGGGTTTGTGAGGCCTTTATTCCATCAACTTTGAACGAACTGAAGGTAAATGAATTTACATTGCTACTGCTGAGCGAATCCCCCTTTGCGTATGATATAATATCAGTCTCTAAGATCAGAGACCGCGCGTTGCTCGGAAGTGTGATTTGATCCGTCCCAAGGTAGTCCCACGCATTTGTGATAGTCGCTACAAATGGCTTCGTAAGATCGAGGGTCTTGAACGGTACCATTATTGTATCGTTAGATCTTGTCACGACCTTGATCGGGGCTAAATCAAACCATATCGTCGATCCGCTTCTCTGCCCCTCCACGACTATTCTACGGTGAAGATCACTTGTCGGACTCGATGGAGGCGCGACCTTCTGGAAACTGTAATTCCCGTCCGATTGAAGCACTACCTGATATGGGCTTCCAGTTTGATCTGTCCAGAATCTGACAGGATATCCGGGAGAAGTTGTCTGATTCGCGATACTTGTATTGGGCCACTGTCCGTTGGTGCTTAATACCACTGGGGGTATCCAATTCATTACGAACTCATTTACTTTGATCGCATTAGCGGTAGACGCGTAAACGATATCGACTCCCGCCAATCCCGACCGATTAACATACGTTACAGATGGGTAAAAATCATGCACGGAAGGGGCATCAACGGCAAATTGAACAAAGCCGCTTCCCCAAGAGCCATCGGTGTTGCCAGACCTATAAACGATCGTATATTCGTTATGACTATAGCTATTGGCGCTCCAGGCTGCCATTGGTCGGTTTTGAGGATCAACGGCAACGGACGAGTACATATTGTTATTCATCCCATCTCCGGAACTAACATTGACTTCTGCCTGCCATGTTCCGTTGTAGATACGAGAATACAAATCGTTGGACCGCCCATCGTATGTTAGCATGAGATAATTTGAAGCCGCCGCGATACTGGGATACCACACATACCTACCGGCACTTGTCAATGAGGCAATCGTACTCCAAGTCAGACCAAGATTGTTCGAGATGGTGTACTGGAGGCCTGTCGTAGTGTTAACCACTGAGCACCACACGACGACAATTTGAGTTGTTCCGTATTCTCCGATAACTGGATAGGCATTCCATTGATTTGGATCGATCGTTACATTTGCGGCCAGCGCGAAGGGTACTGACCATGAGGTTCCTCCATCTGTGCTCCGAGCATACCAGACTTTGCACTGGGTCGAATTCGCCCTCTTTTGCCATACCACGTGAATGGAGCCATCATGTGCGACCATAACGGATGGGTCGTTTTGCAAGCTATCACTATCGTCACTAAGTCTCTTCGTTACCTCCCAATTCCCACTTAGGTCTTTTCGCCGATAGACAATTTGACCCCCACTGCTATAAACTTCGTGGAGTTTAGAGGTGGTCTTGGCAAGATGCCGGGCACCATTGTATGCTGTTGGTCCGGAATTGTCCGCCTTGTTTAGGGAAGTAATACCGGTGCATGTTGCAACTGGCTGGTAGAAAACGCTATCGGTCTTGTCGAGATAATCGATGTCGACAAACCACTGACCTCCCGAGAGAGCATTGGTCAGCGAAAAGTCATCGACTCCAGCACTACCAATTACGGGAACTGTGAATATTTCGTATTCTGAACCGGCCGACCAGTTCAATGGAACGTGTGCGGACGTTCGAAACTGTTGATAGCTGTAGGTACCAACAGTATTGACTGTCCCGTATTTGCTGAACCCATATGTTGGAGATGACACCGTGCCCAGAGTGAGCGTGTATCTTGATTGCCAGCGGACAGTCGCGGTGAGCGCGATAAGAGTGTCGCTGCTGGTCACGTTTGAATTCGGTTTCGCTCTCACAGAGAGAGTGGCCGTGGCCTGGGAGTTGAAGATTCCACCCTTCACTTGGAGTGATAGCTGGAGCTGACCGATCAAATACTGTGTGTTGTAGTAGATGAGTGCGTAAGCCTCCGGCGTAATCAGGGAGGTGCTGTCAGAGTTTGCAGAGGTCAAGACTGAAAGTAGAGTGCTTATGGCTCCGATAATGTTCGGCGCCTGCAGTTGCGACCGAGCGGTATTATAGAATCCAGTGTACTTGTCGGCAGTCAGCTGGGTTGCGATCCATCCAAAGCTTCGGGATTGATTCACAAAAGATGATAGCGTGTCTAGAAAAGGTAAAGGGCGAAATACCGATGCCGGGGCCCAAGGAGCAACCGTAGGTCCGTAATAGTTGCAGGCGTCCATGATTGAGTCCATTTGATCAGCTGTCAAAGAATCGGCAGCAGGGCTGTCCATGTCGGGAAAGTATCGATCCGCCTCAAAATCTGGTCTTGCAACGCAGTTTCTGATTCCAGGAAGAGCCTTGCTCATCAGGATGACACCATTTACACTTTGACCTGGTGCAATAAAAGCCCTGTCCTTCATAACACTGGCCTCAGGCATGTTCCCCCAGAACGATATCCATCCAGGCGGTAGACTCAAGAAACCAACGGGCAATACCCGCGCCCCAAGAACGGGGTAGTCGTTTCGATAGTCTGACTCCATGAAGCCAATTCCTGCAAACCGCAAACCGATTGTGTCATATGCGACAGAATTTGGATCCCGACTTATATCCACGCCGAATTCGTACATGCTCCCAATGTTATTAATACCGTTGGTTACGTCATAAGAATAATAGTACATCTTCGATGGAGGGTCAAACGCAACTCTCACCCTGGCAGTAATTGCTTGCAATGTAGGGTAACTTTGTGGGCGAGAAACACATGTCCAGATTACCATTGCCACAACTATGCTCACTAGTCGCCTGAACATATTACCTCCCCTTCTTGATTTGTCGTCGCGTAACATATTCAAAGTGGATTTGCTTTTCGGGAAAAGAATCGAAGGATTTTTTGAACATGATGTCTCTCAAAACAACCCCCAATGCGGTAAATGAAGTATCTATCTTGAGGGTGTCTCCTTCTACAGTCAGCCTATTCAAGTCAGTGCTCAGACCAACCCTGTGTGTCTTGTGCGATGTATCCGCGACTGTTTCCCCCCACAGCCCTAATATATCAAATCGCCCACCCCATTGAAGGGACATATCATTTACTTGAACGGTCTCATTCTGTTTTCCCCCAGTCGGGTCAACTTCATACATGTAGAATTGGTCTAGCGCTGCCGACAGACTGTCTTTCACGTATTGTAGACACCAATGATTGCTTACATGGTTTCCGCCCGGGTCGCCGTCAAATCCGGTGAGGTGCCAATGGGTCGAATTACCGAATTGCACTAAACTGTCTGCTCTCACGTTCAACAATATCGAGTCGAACACAGTAGTGTCAGCAGCGAGCTTTGCATACACTACCAATATTCCTGAAAAGCGAGATGCCCGCAAAGGTCAAGCGGGTGTTTGGATCCAAGTAAAGCTCAGAATTCGACACAAGACTCCAAAAGACAACTTGAATATGAGCAGTATCAAGAATGCTGATCGTGTCCATATCAGTAGTGACATTGAATATGTACAGAAAGACCATTTGTGGGTGTTTGCGATTCTGAGACTGTAATCCCGGGGCGATTGGCACCCTTTCCTTGATTGTAACCTGTGTCAGGCTCGATGCTATCGGGATAAATAAGCTGATCAAGAGAACGATCCAAACACGCGTGCTGAGAATGGAAATCTGATTTCGCATTGTAAAACTCCATGGCGAACGGTATTGGTGTGATCTTAGACCGGAACCGCGAATGGAAGAATCTCAGGGGGTGGTAAGAGGAGGGTAGGCTATCGCTGCCCAGGCGCTACACATTAAAGCGAAGAACGCAAAAATCTGGCTCTAAATATATGGTTCGAGTTCTCAATTTGCAAACGGAGTGAATGTCTGTAAATTCACCCACTTATCGCACTTGAAGGTGCGGATATCCTGTGAATTAGAGGAACTTCCTCGCGAATTGCCGGATTCGGTTGAACGAAAATTTTGAATGGATGAATTCAACTCGCGCAGGTCATTCGCCGAAGCCTACCTACAGATTATTTCAAAAGAATCATGCGCTTCGTCGTGACGGAACTCCCGGTCTGGAGCCGGTAGAAGTAGACGCCGCTCGAGAGACCTCCCCCGTCAAAACTCACCTGATAGTAACCCCGATCCTGCGTCTCATGAACGAGCGAGGCAATCCTCTGACCGAGCGTATTGTACACCGTCAGCGTTACCTCCGAGCGGCCGGTGAGGGCGTACCGGATCTGCGTCGCCGGGTTGAAGGGATTCGGATAATTCTGATACAGCATCGGTTCCCCGGGGAGGGTAACGCGGTCATCCGGCGATATTCCCGTAACGAGCGACTCCCCCGCTCCCCTGGGGCCGCCTGTGCTGTCGGCAAGATACAGATTCACCCACGAGGGGCGGGAGGATCCGTAGAGCGCATACGACGTGCTCCACTGCGCGTCCGTGAGGCGGAGGAAATTGTTCGTGACATGTTCTCTGTAGCTCATCACAGGACCGACATATGCCGCCGGGCCGCCGCCGGCGGAGGGCGCCGTCACGACCGCAAGATTCACCGGGCCCGTCCCGACGTGAAGGACCCAGCCGACCGTTTGCCCCCCCGCGTCAGCCGGGCACGTGTGAACGTCGGCGACGAGATAATCCTGCCTGAGCGGGTCCGCCCCCAGGTAGAACAGCCTGAAGTACCAGCCGTCGGGCGTCGGGACGCAGCCACCGCCGTTCATGTTGAGCATGCGCTTCAGAAACCCGGTCTGCTCCGGGCTCAGACAGGTCCCGACCAGTTCCTCGCGTGCAATGGTACCGAGCGTATCGGCGACGTTGTCAAGCGTGGAAAAATACTGCGTCAATGCAAAATTCCCCGGGGCGGCGGAAAGGAGGGGAACGAGCCGGGTTTTCCCCAGCTGCGCCAGCGCGCGCACGGCGTCGTAGAGCGCCGGGATCGGCTCCACGTACCCTCCGGGGAACGAACAACCGGCGACGCCGGTATACGACTCCTTCGCGTAGAGAAGGTTGTCATGCCGGAGCTCGGCCCACGAGGCGAGCTGCGTGTTCATCTTCTCCTGCCACCAGGAGGCCGTCGTCATAAATCCGGGGAGGGCGGAACGGTCCGCCGGGGGATTGCACGCGCGAATCATCCCGAGCCACGCATTGAACATCGAACTGTTCCAGTACGACGCGTCGTACCCGTCGATGAGGTACCTGAGCGCGGCGAGGTTCGTGGCGTAATGATACGTGTCAAGCTGCGGCACGAGCAACTGCCCGGCGGCGTCGTTTCCAAGGGCGAACAACACATCCAGCGTCGAGGGGAGACCCCTCCACACGGCGGACCCCTGGTAGACGATCTTATCGTACACGACGTTGCCGGTAATATATGAGTCGACCACGAATCGCTGACCGAAAAGGAGCAGCGAGGCGGCCGGCTGTATGTGATCGGGGGTCAGCGGATCGCCGCTTACCAGAATCTGCGAGTTGATCCGCTGGAAGGCGAACGGCTGATTCCTGAGCGTATCCTGAAATGCCGCAAGCAGTGTCGTATCGAGAAGCTGGCTCGCGCTCCCGATTTTCACGCTCTGCAGGAGAGACACCATGTCGGGGACCGTCACGTTGTCCGACTCCCCGACGCACGCGGAGATCACCGTGTCGATCTCTCCAAGGCGCGTGAATGCGCCCGCGCGGTCCATCGCCTCCACGAGGAGCGCGCCATCGATCGTCTGCCGCTGTATGTCCGAGGCCTTCTGCGGCGGAATCACGCCGGCCGGAGGAAGGAGGTACATTTCCGTCCTCCCGAGCCACATCATCGACTGAAAGTACCTGCCCAGCTGAGCAGACTCCGTGTAGTGGCCGCGGATCGTAAACTGGCTGAAATCGATGTTCCGCGGCGTCGACGAAAAGAGGGGATACGGGACCGCCTGCAGCGCGGCGATGAGGCCCTCGAGCGTATTCACGTCCGTCGCGTCTTCGGGGAAGTACGGGGCGGCGGATCCGTCCAGGAGCGCAGACGCGACGGTGAGGTAAATGTCGAGGTCGTGAAGCATCGTCGCCATCGCCGGCACGGCGGCGTATTTTGCGTTCATGGCCGGCAACTGCGCCCTGAGTCCCGCCAGGAGGGAATCGAGGTCCGGCGCAAGAAGCCCCATTTCCGCCCCCTTGAGAATCGCGTCATACGAGGCATGAACGGCATGGAGAATGGCATCGGCCGAAACAAAGATGGGGAGGTCGCGGCGGTACACGTCGAACACCGCGCTCCCGAATGACGTATACCGAAAGCGGTCGGAGACCATAAACCCGTGATCCGCGACGAGCGAGCGTTCAAGAGGGGTGAACGATAAGCTGGAGTCAATTGTCAGGAGACTGTTGATCGCTTCAGGAGCAATCTGCGATTTCGCCGCAAAAATGCCGGCGGGATGCAGAGCGAGGAGCTGGCCCGAACTGAGGTCCCTGTGGCCGGCCAGAAAAGACTCATAGGCCTGGAGGTCGAAGGGGACGTTTCCCTGGGCGAATGCAGAGTCGGAAAGGAGAGCGATCAGGAGCAAGGTCGAGAAAGAACAACGCAGGGCAGTCATGGCATTCCCCCTATAATAATAAGGGCTGGAACTGATCGCAGGACGGTTGGATCGAGCGCGGAGGAGGAGGGAGTGCAGGGAGGGGGTTCAGATCGGTGCGCTTCCAGGTCTCAGATTGCGGGGAGCAACTCCTCCGCATTCGACCTACTGTTGCATGGTGCAATTTACGGCAATCCGCGGGGGATGTCAACGGCCCAGGACACAAAAGGAAGCACAATGGAAGGTTCGGCGAGGCGGGGCGCGGTTGGTCCCCGGCCGGCGCGGGGAATCCCGTGTCGAATGCCGCAGAAGAATTGGGCTTCATTTTATCTGTCAATTTGTTTATTTTCGAAATCAACTTCGTCACACCAATGGAAGGGGTGCAGATGCAACCAAAGGTGAGGAGAATCGCCGTAGGACTGGCACTCGCGTTTCTTGCCGCGCAGCCCGGACGCGCCGGCACCGGATTGAAACTCGACGTCGATGCGAGGGAGGCTCCGCGGAAGGTGCTGCACGCGAGCGAAATTCTGGATGTGAAACCGGGGCCGTTGTCGCTCAGGTATGCCAAGTGGATCCCGGGAGAACACGGACCGACGGGTCCGCTTGATGATCTCGTGGGGGTAAAAATACAGACGGCCGGACCCGATGATACGGCATGGACCATTCCCTGGAGAAGGGACCTGTCGGATATGTACCTTCTCCACTGCGATGTCCCGCACGGAGTGACATCAATCAGGATCGCGCTTGACTTCGTCCTCTCCCCCGTGACGAGAGGATATTCGGCCGGGGCCTCGGCATCGGCCCATCTTCTCGTACTCTCATGGAACGACGTCATACTCTATCCGGCGGACGTCGCAACCGACAGCATCATGGTGACGCCGCGCCTCCGGCTCCCGGGGGGGTGGCAGACGGGGACGGCACTGGAGACCGCGGAGACGTCGGGCGACGGGATCCGCTACACATCGGTCCCGCTCTCCATGCTCGTCGATTCGCCGGTCCAGGCGGGAGAGTTCTTCAGGCGAGTCGACGTCTCGGCAGGGACAGGAATCCCCCACCACATCGACATGGTGTCGGACGGACCCGCGGCGATCGAGATGACACCGGAGACGGCGGGGAAATACGAGAACCTGGTCCGCGAGGCATTTGCCCTTTTCGGCGCCCATCATTACCGGCACTATGATTTTCTTTTTACACTGAGCGACCAGGTGGCCTCGTTCGGACTCGAACACCACCAGTCGAGCGACGACAGGGTCGGGGAACGGACGCTTCTCGACGAAAAGATGCGGATGCTCCGCGCGGGGCTTCTTCCCCATGAATTCGTCCATTCGTGGAACGGGAAGTACCGCCGTCCTACGGGACTCGCAACGGGAGATTTCTCATCGCCGATGAAGGGAGACCTCCTGTGGGTCTACGAAGGGCTGACCGAATATCTCGGACAGATACTCACAGCGCGGTCCGGGCTCGAGCCGGACGAACTGTACCGCGAGCATTTGGCGATGATCGCCGCCGATGAGGACCACCACCCCGGACGGGAGTGGAGGCCGCTCCAGGACGCCGCCGATGAAGCGCAGGTCCTCTACGGCGCGCGCGCGGACTGGGCGTCGTACAGAAGGAGGGTCGATTATTATGACGAGGGGAACCTCATCTGGCTCGACGTGGACGCGATGATCCGCGAGCAGACGGGGGGGGAAAAGTCGCTCGACGATTTCTGCCGGCTGTTTCACGGAGGAACGGACACAGGACCGCTCCTGAAGCCGTACACGTTCGACGACGTCGTCAGGGCGCTCAACGAGATCGCCCCGCATGACTGGGGGACGTATCTGACGGGACGCCTGAAGTCGCTCGACCCGCATGCGCCCCTCTCGGGAATAGAACGGTGCGGGTGGAAGCTCGCGTACAGCGAGACGCCGACGGAGCTTCACACGGCGTTCCAGGAAGTCCAGAAAATCGTCGACCTGCGATATTCGATCGGGATCTCCCTCGAGGAGGATGGTGACGTCATCGACGTGATACCCGGAATGCCCGCCGCAAAAGCGGGGCTTGCGCCGGGGATGAGACTCGTTGCGGTTGACGGGAAGAAATATACCCTGTACGTACTTCGGGACGCGATCCGCCTGGCGAAGAGGAGCACCACCCCTCTGCAGTTGCTCACGCAGAACGGGGACTACTTCAAGACATATCCGCTTGATTATCACGGCGGTGACCGGTATCCGTACCTGGAACGGATTCCGGGGCGTCCCGATCTCCTCGGCGAGATCATCAGGGGGAAGACACAGAAATAGACCGGTCAAGCTCCCTGTGCACGGGCGGGTGGACGGAGGGGGCTGACGGCGCGGATACCGTACGAGGGAGAAACGGACTACGGATGAACGACGTCCGCAGTCCGGGGGGCCGTCGAGTCGGAGGGAGTCCCGAGAGGACTGTCAAAATCGAAACCGAAGAGCCGGGGATTTTCCCCGATCACCGCCGCGGAGACGATATAAAACACGTAGCTGTAGGTTTCATCCGGCAGCGTGTGCCGCGCGAGGAGATTCCAGAAATTCCTCTGGCGGGGGTTCTCCGGCATCGTGCTCAGCATCTCCCGTATCTTGGTCTCATCCCAGTTGTAGCACGCCATGACAAGGAGCCCCGAGGCCTGCGCCTCGTTGTCGTACAAATCCCTCAGGTACCCTGCGGCGGCCTCCGTTGACTTCCTCAGACTGTGCCGATCATCGTGCGGGTCGGCTCTCCTCAGATCGATGAGCGGACCGGTCTGGAGACCGTATTTCCACGCGGTCATCGGTATGAACTGCCACATCCCCTTGGCGATCCCGGAGCGGGTGTCGGGACCGCAGACAAGCGTGTCGAGCCCGCTCTCCTGAACGGCGAGGTAGAAGAACTGCGGGGGGAGGTCGTGAGAAAGCAGCGTGGCGGAGATCAGGGGGGCAAGGTTTCCCCGACGCGACCGCTCCATTGCCCTCGCGAGCCTGTGCCCCCTCTGCCAGAGACGGATGTACTCCTTCACTTTCGCGAGGAATTCGGCGGGCATGCTGACGTCGCATTCCCCGAAGACCCTCGCCACCCTGTAAATCAGCCAGTCCTCGGGGGAGAGCTTCTCGCGGGAGATGCCGAGCTCGTCGAGGAAGTCGACGTACTTCGCCCTGAGCTCCTCCTGTTCCTGCTGCTTTGCGCTCAATTCATCCCGGTACTTCTCGTCCTTCGTCTGTTCGATCTCGGCCCGGAGCTTCGCCAGGTGAAGCTCGAGCGACTTGGTGGTGTAAAAGACCTCCGCGGCAGTCGCGTGCAGGTTCTGCAACTGCTCGATCCGGTTCCGGTACTGCACGATCGCCACGACCGCGAAGACGAGAAGGGCCGTCACCGCCCCGAGCGCTACCCAGTACCGCGTCCTGTACCGGCGGCGGACGGTCCGGAAGGCCTCGCGGATGAGGAGCGTCCGGTCGCCGGCCCTCCCCCCTCCCGCGCCCTCGAAGTACCTGCGTATGACCTGCGTCCGCCCGATCCTCGGCTCCGGAGTCCCGGGGGAGATTACGGGGGCGACCGCATCCGCTTCGATCACAAATGCGGGTCCCCTGAGTCCCAGGCGGATTTCCTTCCCGAGGGGGAGGGGAATTTTTCCGACAACCCGACTTCTCTTCACCCAGGTGCCGTTCGTGCTCCCCAGGTCTTCCAGGAACCAGGAATCCCCTTCCCGCACGACGGAAGCGTGGCGGGAGCTGACGTTCTCATCCGCAAACTGAACGCCGGTCCCGTCGGCACGTCCAAGCGTGAACCCGGAATCAAACGTGAGCTGCCGGGTGAGGAGATTCCCCTTCGTGACCCGGAGACGGACGCGTTTGTGTCCGGTGGTTTTTGACTCCGGGGAGGGGGCCATACGGCGAAATCCCGACGTGATTTGTCAACGAGCGTGAGATATACAGAAAATAGGCGATGGGAGGTTGACAGTCAAATTGCGTTACCGTGCGGGGCATCGGAAGCGTGACTGTCAGACGGGGGTTCCGGGGGAAGATGCAGGAGAGCTCTGCGGTCGAAAAACGGGAGAACCCGAAGGGGTGGAGCCCACAGGAAGGCTTACCCCTTCGGGATTCATCCCCCCCTTCTTACTCCGAGGCGCGCGAGAGAAGGAATTTCTTCTCCAGCTGTTCGGCCGCAACCTTGAACGCGGTTTCATGGTCGTACGGCGTGAAGACCGACGTGTCTTCGATTCTCGAACCGTAGGAGAGATACAGGCCCGCCAGGGAGGCCTTGTACGCAATCGTGGAGTCCGCGCTGGTCCGCGCGACTTCCTCCAGCGAGCGGACGATCCGGGCGTATTCGCGCTCGGGGAAGAAGCTCTTGTATTCCACGAGATTATAGATCGTCGATTCGACGACACCCGGGATGTCGCTGCGCAGCGACGAATCAAACGACTTCATCAGCTTCTGGAAGTCGTACTTCGCGTAGCGCGTTTCATCGGGCTGAGCGCTCGCCGTCGCAGTGATGGAGAGCGCGGCGGCGAGAGCGGCGGCAAGGATTCTTCGTGATTTCATGTTTCCCCCTTTTTTGTAGTGTGCTCATTCGTTCTGTCACCGTTGCACACTGCGAAATCAGTGCCAGACTCTCCCGGATACTGTAAACGTTTACTGCACAAGGAGAAATGGCGGAACACGGCGGAACGGATCCGCATCAAAGGGGTGCCACATTACTGCACGGGGGGGAGATACTCTTGCCGTAAGTTTGGCCGCGCCAGAGACTTGTGGAACGTGCGGTGAGGTGGCACTTCGCATGTTTGTGGCAGGCACAAATGAATAATCGCCGGATGAAAAAAAATCCGCCGCCGGGCGGGAATATCGACGCGGGGTTGATTCTCGCGGGCGATGGGGCTATCTTGGCCAGACACACACAAGCGAGGAGCACCCCATGAACGTCGGCCGCACCCCCCACGGGGCCACCAGGGACGGGAGCGTGTTCATGATGATCGTCGTCGTTTCCAGTTGCGCCTGTCTCACCGCCGGCTGTTACGCCTACCAATCGTTCTCCGTCGACGAACGGGAGGACATAAGCCCCCCGCAGTGCATCTACAAGATCGAAACCACGGACGGCGACGTGATCGAGTGCAGGGACGACTCGGCGGGGTGCGCTTCGATCACGCCCGCCGGGATCACGTGCGTCCTTCAGGACAGCAGCGTCCAGGTGATCCCGATGACGCGCGTCAGCCGGATCTACACGAGGAAGCCCAGCACGACATCGACCGTCTCGAACATCGTCCTGCTGGCACTTCTCGCGGGAGGGCTTGCCATGGGGGTGGCAATCTCGCTCGGCGGCTCCTTCCGCCTCTGAGGGGGTGCCCCCTCCCGGCATCGATACGCCGCGGCACGCGCGCGGGGGAACACTCCGGAACTCCAGGACAACCGGACTGCAGCGCCACAGACAACAAATGGGGGGCCCGGGAAACGGGCCCCCCATTTTTTGCATTACCGGACGCGCACTGATCAGCGCAAGAGAAGCATCTTCTTCACGTTCATGAACGTCGAGTTCCCGCTGCTCGCCTGGAGGCGGTAGAAATACGCGCCGCTGGCGACCGGCGCCCCCGTCAGGTTTTTCCCATCCCACACCACGATGTGCTCGCCCGCCGGAAGCACGCCCCCTGCCAGGTTTGCCACCTCCTGGCCGAGCACGTTGTACACGACGAGGTGAACCGTGCTCGCCGAGGGGAGAGTGAATCTGATCTGCGTCGTCGGGTTGAAGGGATTGGGATAATTCTGATCCAGCGAGAACGCCGCGGGGACCGCGCCCGTGCCGGTCGCGCTCACGCCCGTCGCGTCAGCAGACGTCAGCAGATTCTGCACCCCCGGGACAGCGTTGCCGGTCGCGTCATACGACGGCGCGACCCCTCCGGCCGACGCCGGGGAGTAATCGTGGCCGTCCATGACAACCGTGTACGTCCCCGGCGCGAGCCCCGTGATCGAATAGCCCCCCGCCGCATCCGAAATTCCGTATCCCACCACCTGATTGCCGGAGCCCTCGGCATACACGACCGCACCCGACACGCTCATATAAATGGGCGTCGTGTACCCGGGGCCGTTGGCGACGGGAACCGACGTCGTGCTCACGGTTCCGGTGATCGATGTGTACCCGGCACCGGAGCGGGGGAGCGCGCGGACGTCGATATCCGCGTTCGCCACATCATTCCCATTGATGATGATCCTCTTCGCCTGCCTCCAGACGACCGCGGTCGCCGACGAACCGGTATACCATGACGGCACGTACTGGCCGAGAGGCATCGCGAGAACCCGGTAGGTGCCGGGGGGAAGGTCCAGAAGATCGTAGCCCCCGAGCGAATCCGTATCGACAACGTAGTGGCGGTGGTACGGAACGGGATCGTGCGCCGACCACCATTCCCTGTACGCGATGACGCGGGCCGAGACCCCCCTGCCGGACGCCGTGTCGATGATGTCGCCGCTGATCTCGCCGAGCGGAACCGCGGGCCAGGGCGTGAGCGCGAAATTGATGTTCGCCGTGTCGGTGTGGAGCGCGACGATGTTCGACATCATGATGTTGGGCTCGTTGTTCCAGAAGAGCCTGTAATACCCCCGATGGGACGCCCGGACGATGTAGAATCCCTTCGGAATCCGGAGGGAGAATTTTCCCAGGGAGTCGGTGAACGCACGGTATACCCAGCGCGACGCATCGTCCATGTTGAAGTCGCTCCCCGGCAGGTCATTGTTGGGATCGAAGGCTTCGCGCGAGTCCTCCCCGTGCGTGGAGTCGCCCTGATCGAACACCGAGCCGTTCAACCCGAACTCCGCCTTGGCCCAGACGATAAGCGCGCCTTTTATCGCCTTCCCCGTCGTGTCGGTCACGGTCCCCTGCGCCCTGTAAATCGGCAGATGGACCGAATCGGTCAGCAGCGTGAAGTCCGCCGTCGTGACCGCGGGCGAATCCGCGACCGTGATCTTCCTGGCGCCAAACCGGAACCGGGCCTCCGCGTACCACTGGGGGAGAAGGTTCGGATTGAAGGGGTATGCGTGGATGAAGTAGCTTCCGGAATCGACGTTCTTGATCGTGTACGAGCCGGCGGTGTCCGTCTGCGTGTAGTACCCGAGATGATAATTCACGTCCGCTTCGTACATCCGGATGAACACATATCTCACCGGCTTGCCCGTCACGCTGTCCCGGACGACGCCCGTCACTTCGCCGTTCCCGGCACCGACGCTGACGGAAAAGTTCTGCAGCGCCCTCCCCCCCTTCGAGGATATCACCTCGACGCTGACGTCGCGGTACCCGCGGAACACGGGTGTCCACGTGAGGAGCCCGGCAGCCGTGTCGATTTTCATGTTCCCGTCCAGGAGAAGAAGACGGTATTTGAATTTTGCCGTGCTGTCGCTCGAGACGGCCGTCACCTGGTACGTGTAGAGAATGCCGACGCGCGCGCGGGCAGAGGGAACCGACGTGATCTCAACGATATCGGCCGGCGGCTTGACGGCGACGACGGCATACGAGCTCCGGATCGTCTGCGAGGCGGCGTTCGTCGTTTTCACGACGTACAGATAATACGTTATGGCGCTTACGTGCGGCGTATCGTTGATCGTCGTGTCCGTCGTCGATTGTATCTGCGACAGCACAACGGTCGTATCGACGTTCGCGGGGCCGGAGAGGACCCCCCTCCACACGGTGTAGGTGTGGGCGAGCGTATCCAGCGGCTCTGTCCACACCAATTCCACCACCTGTTTTTCAGTGACCAGCGCCTTCAGCGTGAAGCTCGGAACGAGCTGGGCGCGTGCGACCCCTTGCAGGGCCAGAAGACCTGCAGCAAGCAACATGAACACAACCAGGCGAGAACGGCACATAATGCCTCCATAAATGTGGGAAATGAGAACATTAAGCCCCGGTGATGGTTGATGGTGAAAAGAATCCGGGTGACGCTGCTGCACGCCGCCGGCTCACCATGGGGGAAGCCGGGGCGGAAACGGACGGGCCCGGCAAGAAACCGGACTCGTGCAACGTATCCGTGGTGACTTCTAAATCAGGAGGGAACGAAACCGGAGGTGGAGAAGGCCGGCAACAGGCTGCCTGTCGGGTGACCCCGCCCGGGCATTCTCCGGCACGCGAAGGAATTCAACATGGATGGACAACCCGTCCGCCGCAAGCGACGGGCTGTCCTGATCGACCACGATGCGGACCGGCGTCCTGGGGAATTCCGCGGACTGCCGGATCTCATGTGCCGCACCTGAAGGGGCATTGTCCTGGCAGAGCAGCTCTGCAGCTCCCCCGCCGGAAATCACGTCCGGCGCCAGGACTTCGTCGTCATCATGCAATACGATGGTGCCTGAGAAAAGATCGTCAAGATTCGCCGCATCGCAGAACAAGGTCAGAGCGAAAATCCAGGTGACGACCTGCAGGAGGAGTGATCCAGACTTTGCAAACCTGTTCATCCCGCACCGGATCTTGTTTCATGAAAAGAGCAAAAAAAACTATGAATCGGCGCAAAAATTACGAACTGAGAGTCGATTTGTCAAGCGAAATCACTTTTTGGTGGCGTAATAGGCCAAAGCTGTGATAGGGGACACAAAGTGGAGGGG
>Ga0209698_10000434_pt1 | contig 48166 bp, 42 predicted proteins | sample LitLauG_LLR_2012_FD_187203 | JGI IMG/M metagenome (GOLD analysis project Ga0209698, IMG submission 187203) | Freshwater sediment microbial communities from Pennsylvania, USA - Little Laurel Run_MetaG_LLR_2012 (SPAdes) (version 2) | ecosystem: Environmental > Aquatic > Freshwater > Creek >...
GCCGCGAACTGGGCTTGCGCGACGAGGTCATGATTTTTCATTCCTCGAACCTGCGTCCCTTGAAACGGATTGATCTCCTGCTGGAAACGGCGGCGCGCATCCGCCCGCGCGCATGCTTCAAGCTGGTTATTCTGGCAGGCGGCAGTTTTGCGCCTTTCGCGGCGGACGTGCAGCGCCTGGGAATGGAGGACCGGGTGATCGTTCGGGAAAACGTCGCGGACGTCGAAGACTACCTGCAGGCTGCCGACCTCGGGCTGTTCACGTCCGAATCGGAAAGCTTTTGTCTCAGCATTCTTGAGGCGATGTGCTTTGGCTGTCCGAGCCTCGCGCCGCAGGTCGGAGGAATTCCCGAAGTGGTGCAGGATACAATCACCGGATTCTTGCTGCCGTTTGGCGATTGCGAACGCATGGCCCGGGCCGCAGAAGAATTAATCCAGGACGCCGCGCTTCGGGCGAGTCTTGGCCGTGCTGCGATGACCCGCGCTCGTGAAAAATTTTCGGCGGACGTTATAGTGCCGCAGTACGAAGCGCTTTACCGGCGGGTCCAGAGATGAAACTGTGCCTGCCGCCGCGTCGCAAAGGTGGCGGGCGTGTTCTGCAAAAGAATCCTCGGCGACTTGCCAGACCTTCCGCCGGACACACGGCGCTGACCTCTGGCGCGGCCGGGTCGGGCCTGAAGACGAGCACACCGCCGCTCGATGGACTCTGCAAGATCCCCGCCAGAAAATCTGAGATTATCGCCATCGGCCAACATCGCTGAAAGGCATGGACTTTTCAGCGCTGGCCGTTGGCACTGGCTGGTTTTGAAATCCCAAGCAACTCGCTAAGCCATTGATTTTATTGGGTTTTATTGAGGGTGGTAGCGCGCACGGGAATCGAACCCGTCTTTCAGCCTTGAGAGGGCCGTGTCCTAACCGATAGACGAGCACGCCGGCCAACGGTCATGGAATTTAACTTCCCGGTCGCAGCAATGTCAACGGTGGGCTCGCGGTTTCTTGACTCCGCGAGATTCGCTTGGTACGGTGCGGGGCGATGTTTGGAACCATTTCAAATCAGCAACCGGCATGAACAATTCCTACCTGCCCATTCTGGTTCTGTTTCTCGGCGCGGTCGGATTCGCGCTGGCCCCGCTGGCGCTGGCCTGGCTGTGGGCGGAGAAGTTTTCCCCGCAAAAACCCGGCCCGGAAAAGAACGCCACCTACGAATGCGGCCTGGAATCCAAGGGCGACGCCTGGATCCAGTTCAAATCCGAATACTACCTTTACGCGATCATCTTTTTGATTTTCGACGTGGAGACGATTTTTCTGCTGCCGTTCGCGGTGGCATTCACCGGACTCGGCCCGGGCGCGTTTGTCGCGATGATGGTGTTCATTTTGTTGCTCGTCGAAGGCCTGCTCTGGGCCTGGAAGAAAGGCGTGCTGACATGGAAATGACCGACGAAGGACTCAAAAGCGAGCTGCAAAAACAGGGCGTCTTCACGACCACGCTCGGCGACCTTTACAACTGGGGCCGCAAAAATTCCGTCTGGCCGCTCCAGTTCGGGCTGGCGTGCTGCGCGATTGAAATGATCGCCGCCTCGATGGCCCGCTACGACCTCGCGCGCTTCGGCGCGGAGGTCTTCCGCCCCTCGCCGCGCCAGGCGGACCTGATGATCGTCGCCGGCACCGTGACCAAGAAAATGGCGCCGCAGGTCGTGCGCCTCTTCAACCAGATGGCCGAGCCGAAATACGTCATCGCGATGGGGGCGTGCGCGATTTCCGGCGGGCCGTTCAAACAGGGTTACAACGTGCTCAAGGGGATTGACCGTTACCTTCCGGTGGACGTGCACATTCCCGGCTGCCCGCCGCGGCCGGAGGCGTTGCTGCACGCCTTCATGACCTTGCAGAAAAAAATTGACGAGCAGCAGCTCACCGGCGCCGGCCGGCCGCGCCATCTGAACGCCGAGGCGCCGAGCGAGTTCGTCGTGCCGAAATTCGGCGCGCACGATCTGGAGCCGCCGAACAATCCGACGGTCTGGCACGCGCCCAAGCTCGCTCGCGGTTGACCTTCGATGGAAACTCTCGAACAAATCAAAGCGCAAATCGAAGCGGCCGTGCCTGGCGCGCGGCTGGAAATCCTTCCCAACGACTCGCCGTCGGCGCAGCACTCGCTGCTGGTGGATCGCGAGCACGGCCCGGCCGTCGCAAAATTTTTGCGCGAGGATGCCGGGTTGAAAATGGATTACTGCTCCAATGCCACCGGCGTGGATTGGCCGGACGTCGAACTGACCGAGAAAATCAAGGTCAAGAAAACCGTGGACGGCGTGGAAAAGGAAGTCGAGGAGGTGAAGAAGACGTTGCGGCCCGGTTATCTGGAGGCGGTCTATCACCTTTATTCGATGGAGAAAAAACACGGGCCGGTCATTCTCCGCCTGCGCACGGAAAATCGCGCCGACAAAAACCATCTGCCCTCGCTCACGCCGGTCTGGCGCAGCTGCGAGTTTCAGGAGCGCGAGATTTTTGACCTTTTCGGAATCATCTTTGACGGCCATCCCGATCTGCGCCGCATTTTGATGTGGGACGGTTTCCTGGATTTTCCGATGCGCAAGGATTACGTCGAGCCGGACGATTACGAATACGAGCCGACGCCGCACGATGAGGTTTTGGAAAAGACGAAAGCGCAGCAGGCGCAGGAGGCCAGGCCGTGAGCGCGGATAAGCGCAGGGAAACCGCCGCGCCGCATCGTGCGACGGAATTTAAAAGCGAGTTCCAGCCGCTGATTGACGAGCTTTATCGCGAGGAAGTTCTGGAAGCGCGACAAATGCCCTTGGAGGAAAAACTCCTTCTGGGGGAGAGGCTTTTTCGTTGGGCTTGCGAGATCACACTGGCCGGCATCCGCAACGAAAAACCCGGCGCGTCCGAGGCGGAGTGTCAAGGGATTTTGCGGGAAAGAATCGCGCTGGGAAGACGACTCGGAACGCTGTGAACTCGATCGAAGACGTAACCCTGCGGGTCATTGACGCTCTGAACACCGGCGGCGCGGCCTACATGCTCGTCGGTTCCTTTTCCACGAACTTTTACGGAATTCCGCGTTCGACCAAAGACGCGGATTTTGTGTTGCAGCTGGAAGGCGACTTTGCTCCGGTGTTTTATCAGGCACTCGGAACCGGTTTTGAGCTGGATTCTCAAATGCAATTCGAAACCATCACCGGGACGTTCAAACAGCAACTACGGTTTGCCGGGAGTCCGTTCACCGTCGAATTGTTCCGGTTATCGAATGATCCGTTCGATCAAGAGCGGTTTCGCCGACGCGTCCCGGTCAACCTTTTTGGCCGCCAGACGTTCGTGCCCACCGCGGAAGATGTGGCAATCATGAAAGTGCGCTGGCTGCGCGAGAAGGACCGGTCCGACCTCAAAAATGTTCTCACCGTCCAGCGCGGAAAGCTCGACTGGCCGTACATCGAGAAATGGTGCCGCGCCCACGGCACGCTTGCCAAACTCGAGGAAATCCGGCGTACTGTCCCAGAAATTTGAACATGAGCGCGCTTACCGAACCGCCCCCAGCGGCGAATTACGAACTGCGACCCAGGCCCGGCGCGGACGGCGACACCGAATTGCTCGAAGTCGCGATGGGGCCGCATCATCCTTCCACCCACGGCGTGTTCCGGATGGACGTGGTGCTGGACGGCGAGCGCGTGCGGAAGCTCAAACCGGTGTTCGGCTACCTCCACCGCAATCACGAAAAAATTGCTGAGGGCACGAGCTATTTGTCTTCGATGCCCTACACCGATCGGCTCGATTATTTTTGCTCACTCACGAACAACTGGGCTTACGCGCTGGCCGTGGAGAAACTGGCTGGTCTGGCCGTGCCGGAGCGCGCCGAATACATCCGCGTCATCACCGCCGAACTCACCCGCCTTCAGAACCACACCTGCCTCATCGGCTTCCTCCTGCAGGACATGGGCGCGCTGGGCACGCCGCTGATGTACGCCTTCCGCGAGCGCGAGAAAATCCTCGATTTGTTCGAGTCGCTCACCGGCGCGCGGATGATGTGCAATTACATGCGCTTTGGCGGCTGCCGCGTGGATTTGCCGGACGGCTGGCTCGCTCAGGCGCAACGCGTCGTGGACGATTATCCCCGCTTCCTGGACGAATACGAAAGGCTGATCGCGGGGAACGAAATACTCATGGCCCGCACGCAGGGCGTCGGCGTCATGTCGCGGGAACTGGCCATCAGCGCCGGCGTCACCGGCCCGCTGCTGCGCGCGGCCGGCGTGAACTACGATCTTCGCAAGGTGGATCAATACGGCATCTACGACCGCTTCGCTTTCCGCGTGCCGCTCGGCGACCACGGCGACACCTACGACCGTTACATGATCCGTGTGCTCGAAATGCGCGAGTCGCTGAAGATTTTGCAGCAGGCGCTGCGGGACATTCCCGCCGGCCCGGTCATGGACCCAAAGGCCAAGCTGCGCGGTTTTCGTCCCAAGGCGGGCGAAGCCTACGGTCGCATCGAAGCGCCGAAGGGGGAACTGGGCTTTTACCTCATCAGCGACGGCTCGCCGAATCCCCTCCGCTACCGCGTCCGACCGCCGAGTTTCATCAACCTGACCGTGCTCGAAGACCTGTGCCTGGGCCTGACTGTGGCCGACGTGGTGGTCATCCTCGGCAGCGTGGACATCGTGCTGGGCGAAGTGGACCGGTGAGGCTGTAGTTTCGCGTTGAGTCGGCTCACGCGCCGGGTTTCCAAAGTTCCAACAAATTCGGTTCACTCTTTGCCAAGGGAGGGTTATCAGCTTGCGCGCCGGCAGTGGAGGATTAGCGGTGGATGAAGACGCCGCATTTCAAGACGATTGACGCCAACGAAGCCGTGGCCCACGTGGCCTACCACCTCAGCGAGGTCATCGCCATTTACCCCATCACACCCTCCTCGCCGATGGGCGAATGGGCCGATGCCTGGGCGTCCGCCGGAATGAAAAACCTCTGGCACACCGTCCCGTCGGTGATCGAGATGCAGAGCGAGGGCGGCGCCGCCGGCGCGATCCACGGGGCGCTGCAGACCGGCTCGCTGGCCACCACTTTTACCGCGTCGCAAGGGCTGCTGCTGATGATCCCGAACATGTATAAAATCGCCGGCGAACTTTCCCCGGCGGTTTTTCACATCGCCGCCCGCTCGCTTGCGGCGCAGGGGCTTTCGATTTTTGGCGACCATGCCGACGTGATGGCCGCGCGGCAGACCGGCTGGGCGATGCTCTGTTCCAACTCCGTCCAGGAGGCGCACGACCTTGCGCTCATCGCGCACGCCGCCGCGCTCGAATCGCGCCTGCCGTTCCTGCATTTCTTCGATGGCTTCCGCACCTCGCACGAAGTGGGAAAAATTGACTTGCTCGGCACGGATGTGATGCGGGCCATGATCAGCGAAGATCGCGTCGTCGAACATCGCGCTCGCGGACTCACGCCGGACCGGCCGGTCCTGCGCGGCACGGCGCAGAATCCCGACGTCTATTTCCAGGCGCGCGAAACGGTGAATCCGTTTTACGACCGCTGCCCGGAGATCGTGGAGCAGGCGATGACAAAGTTTGGCGAACTCACCGGCCGCCAATACCGGCTTTACGAATATCACGGTGCGCCGGATGCGGAGCAGATCGTCATCATCATGGGTTCCGGTGGCGAGGCCGCGCACGAGACGGTGGATTATCTGAACGCTCGCGGCGGCAAGCTCGGGGTCCTGAAGGTGCGGCTTTACCGGCCGCTCGACAACCAGCGTTTGCTCGCCGCGTTGCCGGCGACCACCCGGGCCATCGCCGTGCTGGATCGCACGAAGGAACCCGGCGCCGCGGGCGAACCGCTCTACCTCGATGTCATCAACGCCTTCGCCGAAATGCCGGAAAACGGCCGGGCCAAGTTCGCCCGGCCGCCGAAAATTGTGGGCGGCCGCTACGGGCTTTCCTCGAAGGAATTCACCCCGGCGATGGTCAAGGCGGTGTTCGACAACCTGAGCATCGCCAAGCCGAAAAACCATTTCACCGTCGGCATCGTGGATGACGTCGGACACACCAGCCTGGAAGTGGACGGCAAATTCTCCATCGAACCGCCGGCAGTGGTGCGGGCGCTGTTTTACGGCCTTGGCTCGGACGGCACGGTCGGCGCGAACAAGGAGTCCATCAAGATCATCGGGGAGAATACGGACAATTTCGCGCAGGGCTTTTTCGTGTACGACTCCAAGAAATCCGGCGCGATCACCATTTCACATTTGCGCTTCGGCCCGAAGCCGATCCGCTCGACCTATCTCATCACCGAGGCGAACTTTGTCGCTTGCCATCAGCCGGTGTTCCTCGAACGCATGAACGTCGCGGAGGCGCTCGTGTCCGGCGGCACGCTGCTGCTCAACTCGCCGCATCCGGCAAGCGAAGTGTGGAAACATCTCCCGCCGGAAACCCAGCGCGACCTCATCGCGAAGAAGGCGAAAGTGTACACGATTGACGCCATGACCGTGGCGCGCGCAGCCGGCATGGGCAGCCGCATCAACACGGTGATGCAAACCTGTTTCTTCTCGGTGTCCGGCGTGCTGCCGCGGGAGGAGGCCATTGCGGCGATCAAGCATTCCATCGAGAAAGCCTACGGCAAAAAAGGCGAGGAAATCGTGAAGATGAACATCGCGGCCGTGGACACCACGCTGGCGCATCTGGCCGAGGTGACGGTTCCCGACCGGGTCGAAAGTGTCGTGACCATGCGGCCGCCGGTGCCGGCGCAGGCCCCGGCGTTTGTGCGCAACGTGCTCGGTCCGATTGCCGCCGGTTGCGGCGACCGCCTCCCGGTCAGCGCGCTGCCGAACGACGGCACTTTTCCCACCGGCACAGCGCGCTGGGAGAAGCGCAATCTCGCCACCGAGGTGCCGGTGTGGGATCCGCAGGTTTGCATCCAGTGTGGCAAATGTGTTTTTGTCTGCCCACACGCGACGATTCGCAGCAAGGTTTTCGATCCCGCGTTCAACCACGCGCCGGAAGGTTTTCAGTCGGCGGACGCGCGGCTGCCGGAGTGGAAGGGGCGGAAATTCACGATTCAAATCGCGGTGGAAGACTGCACCGGCTGCGGCGTGTGCGTGGACGTTTGCCCGGCGCGGAACAAATCCGAGGCGAAACTCAAGGCGATCAACATGCGCCCGCAGCCGCCGCTGCGGGATGCCGGCGTCAGAAACTGGGATTATTTCCTGACAATTCCCGAACTGGACCGGCGCACGGTATCCACCGGCACCGTGCGCGGGATGCAGGCGCTGGAACCGCTGTTTGAATTCTCCGGCGCGTGCGCCGGCTGCGGCGAAACGCCGTATTTGAAGGTGTTGTCCCAGTTGTTCGGGGACCGCATGGTGGTGGCCAATGCCACCGGCTGCTCCTCGATTTACGGCGGCAATTTGCCGACGACGCCCTGGGCGCAGAACCGCGACGGCCGCGGCCCGGCCTGGTGCAACTCGCTCTTCGAGGACAACGCGGAATTTGGTCTGGGCTTCCGCGTGAGTCTGGACAAACAGTGTGAGTTCGCCGGCGAACTGCTGCGCCAGCTCGCGCCGAAAATCGGCAGCGACTTCGCCGAGGCCATTTTGCTCGCGTCGCAAAAGGACGAGGCCGACCTGCACGACCAGCGCGAGCGCGTCGCGGAATTGAAGCGCCGGCTGGCGAACATCGAGTCGCCGGAAGCCAGGCGCTTGCTCACGCTCGCCGATATGCTCGTGCGCAAAAGCGTCTGGATCATCGGCGGCGACGGCTGGGGCTACGACATTGGCTACGGCGGCCTGGACCACGTCCTGGCCAGCGGCCGCAACGTGAAAGTGCTGCTGCTCGACACCGAAGTTTATTCCAACACCGGCGGGCAGATGTCCAAATCCACGCCGCGCGGCGCGGTGGCGAAGTTCGCGGCGGGCGGCAAGCCGTTCGCGAAGAAAGATCTCGGTCTCATCGCGATGACTTATGGAAACATTTACGTCGCCTGCGTGGCGATGGGCGCGAAGGACGAGCACACGCTCAAGGCGCTGATTGAAGCGGAGGCGTACGACGGGCCGGCGCTGGTCATCGCGTATTCGCACTGCATCGCGCACGGCATCAACATGACCACCGGCCTGCAAAACCAAAAGGCGGCAGTCAATTCCGGCCACTGGCTGCTCTACCGCTTCAATCCCGAACGCGCGGCGAAAGGCGAGAATCCGCTCCAGCTCGATTCGCCGGCGCCGCGCATCAAGCTCGGCGAATATCGGGCGATGGAAAACCGCTTCAAAATGCTCGCCAAGAGCCATCCCGAAGCGTCGAAAACCATGCTGGACCAGGCGCAGGAGGAAGTGAACCTGCGCTGGAAATTATACCAGCATCTGGCCGCGCGCGATTTGAAATCCGCGCCCGCTGCGGGCCGCGAAGTCAAAACGCCCGCCACGGTGGAATCCTGAACCGGAGACTTTGTTTATGAACCTCACCACCACCTACCTGGGCCTGAAGTTGCGCACGCCACTCGTGCCCTCGGCCGCGCAGCCGTTGACGGAAGACGTGGACCGCATCAAACGCCTGGAAGACGCGGGTGCGGCGGCGGTGGTGCTCCATTCGCTGTTCGAGGAACAACTGGCGCACGAACGGCGCGAACTTTTTGAGAGCCTGTCGCAGGGCACGCACAGTTTCGCCGAGGCGCTCACTTATTTTCCCGAACCGTCCGAGTTCCACGTCGGACCGGAATTGTATCTCCAACACATCGCCGCCGCGAAACAGGCGGTGAAAATCCCCGTCATCGCCAGCCTCAACGGCTCGACGGTCGGCGGCTGGGTGCGGTACGCCAAGGAAATTGAACAGGCTGGCGCGGACGCGCTGGAACTGAACATCTATTGGATTCCCACCGATCCGGCCATCACCTCCAGCGAGGTGGAGAATACTTATGTTGAAATTCTGCGTGCCGTCAAAGCCCAGGTTTCCATTCCCGTGGCGGTCAAACTCAGTCCTTTCTTCACCAATTTCGCGAACATGGCCTGGCGCCTGGACAACGCCGGCGCCGACGGCCTGACTTTGTTCAACCGTTTTTACCAGCCCGACCTCGACATTGAGCAACTTGAGGTGACGCCGAACATTTTGTTGAGCACGCCAATGGCCATGCGCCTCCCGCTGCGCTGGATCGCCATTTTGCGCGGCCAGGTCAAGGCCAGCCTGGCCGCCACCAGCGGCATCCATCGCGCGACCGACGCGATCAAAATGCTCCTGGCCGGCGCGGATGTGACCATGCTTTGCTCGGCGTTGCTGCGCCATGGCGTGCAGCATCTCGCCACGGTCGAGAAGGAATTGAGCGACTGGCTGGAACAACACGAATACGAGTCGGTCCGGCAGCTGCAAGGCAGCATGAGCCAGAAAAACTGCCCCGATCCGGCCGCCTTTGAGCGCGCCCAATACATGCGGGCCGTTTCCAACTACAAACCGGCGTGAACGCGCGCCGGCCGAAATCGCAGCCTCGGCTTGCTTCTAACGCGGCTGGTCCTTAACCTCTGTTCATGCTTGGCGAAGGTATTATTAAAGGCATGGCGGAGACGGCGAGGAATTTCCTCGGCAGCTACGTCAGCGCCGACCGTTTGACCACGGTGCAGTACCCCGAAGAGCGGATTCCCGCGACGGAAAACACGCGCCAGTTTCCCTTTCTCGTCTATGACGGCGACGACTGGCAGAAAGGCCTGCGCTGCGTGGCCTGCCAGATTTGCGAGAAGGAATGTCCGCCCAAGTGCATTTACATCGTCAAGAGCAAGGACAAGAAACCGGACTACAAGGGCCAGCTCCAGCTTTACCCGGCGGTGTTCGACATTGACCTTTCGGTGTGCATGAGCTGCCAGATTTGCGTCGAGGTCTGCCCGTTTGAATCCATCAAGATGGACACCGAATATGAGTTGAGCAACACCGACCGCTTCGGCGGTTTGCTGGTCCACAAAGACCAGCTCGCCAAATCCAACCTGCACTACCGCAGAATTCATCCGCGGGACGCCGCGGATTCCGACGCCGTGCTCGCCGCTGAAACCGCGAAGGCGCAGGCCAAGGCCAAAGCCGATGCGGAAGCCAAAGCCAAGGCTGCCGCCGAAGCCAAGGCAAAGATCGCCGCGCCGTCCGTGCTGGCTGCCATTTCCTGAATGATTGCGCCACCGACCACCGCCGACGCCAACACCGACGCCGACTTGCCGGTGGGGAATGCACTTGCCACGACATCGGGCGTTAGCTTTGCCGCGGAGTTTCAAGCGAGCAACTGGAAATCGGCCACTGAAATCTTATGATGGCCGGTCTCGATCAAATTTTTGTCACGCTCAAACACTGGCTGCTCGGCCTGGCACCGGTGGACTGGCAGCCGCTCGTTTCGGTCCTGCTCTCCGTGGTGCCGGTGCTGGCCGTGTTTCCCGGACTGTTCGCCGTCACCACCATTCTCGAACGCAAAGGCCTGGGACGAATCCAAAACCGCTACGGCCCGAACCGCGTCGGCCCGTGCGGCATCTTGCAGCCGGTCGCCGACGGCTTGAAAACACTGACCAAGGAAAACGTCGTCCCGCGGGCGGCGGACCAATGGGTTCACTTCCTGGCGCCGGTCGTGCTCGTGGTGCCTTCGTTTCTGGTTTATCTCGTGCTCCCGCTCGGCCGCAACATGTTCGTGGCCGATTTCGACGCCGGGGTTTTGTTTTTCTTCGCCGTCGGCGCGGCCACCGAGCTGTCGGTGTTCATGGCCGGCTGGTCGAGCCGCAACAAATACTCGCTGCTCGGGGCGATGCGCGCCATCGCGCAGATGATCAGCTACGAAATCCCGCTCATCCTCTCCTCGGTCACGGTCATCATGATCGTCGGCTCGCTGTCCACCGTGCAAATCGTCGCGGCGCAGGCCGGGTACACCGGCTGGATTCCGCACTGGTTTGTCCTGCGTCCGTGGGGATTCGCCGGCTTTCTCCTGTTCCTGGTCGCGGCGACGGCCGAATCCAACCGTTCGCCGTTTGACCTGCCCGAAGGCGAGTCGGAAATCATCGCGGGCTACTACATCGAATACTCCGGCTTCAAGTTCGCGCTCTTTTTCCTCGCCGAATACCTCGGCCTCTTCGCCATCAGCGGCATGGCGATCACGCTCTTTCTCGGCGGCTGGCACGCGCCGCTGCCGTGGCTCGAATTCATTCCGTCGTGGGCCTGGTTTTTCACCAAACTCCTCGCGCTGATCGCGCTGTTCATCTGGATGCGCGGCACGCTGCCGCGCCTGCGCCAGGACCAGTTGATGAACTTCGCCTGGAAATTCATGCTGCCGCTGGCGCTCATCAACATCGTCACGGCCGCCATCTGGCATTTCATGGCGCCGGGGATTGCGCGCTGGCTCGTGAGTTCAATCCTGGTGGCCGGACCGTACGTCATGCTGGGCCGGAGCCTGACCGCGGGAAACCATGTCCATAAACGCACGTATCGCTTTGCAGAATGATCAACCCGCATCCATGCAAATGAGCCTCCCGTTTTTGATCATCGCGTTGATCACCATCGCCGCCGCCGTGGCCGCGATGAGCCTGCGGCATCTGGTGCATTGCGCGCTGGCCCTCGTGGTCGCCTTCGCCGGACTGGCGGTCGTCTTTTTGCAGCTCGACGCCCAGTTCGTCGGGTTCGCGCAACTGCTGGTTTATGTCGGCGCGGTGGCCATTTTGATCGTGTTCGCCATCCTGCTCACGCGCGGCGGTGAATCCTCGCCAAAAATCATTTTGTCCGCCGGCTGGCTCTCCGGCCTTGGCATCGCCGCCGCGGTGCTGGCCGTGCTCGTGTGGGCGGTCAACCACAGCGCGATCATGAAATCCGACACGCCGCCGCCGCCCGCCGTGACCGTGCGGCAGATCGGCGACGCGCTGATGACCCGGTTGGTGTTGCCGCTCGAAGTCGTCGGCCTGCTGCTCACCGCCGCGCTGATGGGTGCGGTGATCATCGCGCTGAAGGAGGAAAAGCAATGAGTCCGCTCGCTGGCTATCTCGTTTTGTCGGCGTTCATTTTCGCCATCGGCCTGGCGGGCGCGCTGACGCGGCGCAACGCCATCCTCGTGCTGATCGGCATCGAACTCATGCTCAACGCGGCGAACCTGAACTTCATCGCGTTCTGGCGTTTCGGCGAACACCCGGAGGCGCTCACCGGAATGCTGTTCGTGATTTTCTCGATCGGCGTGGCGGCGGCGGAAGCGGCGGTGGGCCTGGCGCTCATCATCGCGATTTACCGGCATTACAAGACCGCGAACGTGGACGAGATGAATTCTTTGAAAGGCTGACGATGAGTTGGGAATCAATAGATCCGAACAAGCCAAGCGACACCGAACTAATCGGTGACGAGCCTTTCGACATAATCTCTGAAGCTTTGGATAAAGTTGTTTCTTGCTATCAAAAAGATTTGCAGCGGAAACCCGCGACGGTTGAGTTGGTAAAGACTTTTGAGCATGTCCTTGCGCCGAGATTTTTTGAAACGGTTTTGGAAGATGAGACGACAGAACTTGTTTCTATTTCTTTCAAGACCAAAAAGATTCCAAAGCGGCAAAAATGCCAAGCGGGTGATTTCGTTAAGGCACGACTTGCAGATGGGCGATTTGTCTATGGTCGCGTTTTTGAAGTCGGATTTCACGGGCCGAAGGTTGGCGTTTACGATTCTGCAGGTCTTGAAGCGCCTTATTTGGAAGAGTTGAAGAAGCTCAGGTTGATTGTGAAAGTTTTTCCAATTCACAAAGAATTGATGGAAGCCCGCGCATGGATTGTGATTGGAAATCTCCCCCTCGACGAATTCGATGACAGACAGCCTCGTGGCCCAATTGTGATTTATGGGTCAAACGAACAACTGAATGCGGCGAATTGCTTTTATGGTTTGGCCCACAATAAGGTTTACGGGTTGGATGAATTGCTGAATCGCTAAAATGCCCTGGATTGTCAAAAACCTCTGGCTGATTCCCGCGCTGCCAATCTTGGCGGCGGGGTTGAGCGCGCTCGCGCCGCAGCGGTCCCGCAAATTCTCGGCCGCGCTCGCCATCGGTTCGATGCTGTTTTCCTTTTTGCTTTCGCTCTGCGCGTTTGCGCACACGCTGCGTGGCGGCGACGCCCTCGTCGCCCCTCATGCTGCGACGATGGCGTCGCAACCACACGAGTTTTTCAATTTCAACTGGTTTCAATTCGGTGATCAATGGCTGCGGCTCGGCTGGGTGCTCGACCCGCTCACGGCGGTGATGCTCGTCATGGTCACCTTCGTCGGCCTGCTGATTTTCATCTACAGCGTTGGTTACATGGCGCACGACGACAACTTCACGCGCTTCTTCACCTTCCTCGCTCTGTTCGCCGGCGGGATGCTCGGCGTCGTCATCGCGAACAGCCTGCTGCTGCTGTTCATGAGTTGGGAGATCGTCGGCCTCACGTCGTATCTGCTCATCGGTTTCTGGTATCACAAGCCGAGCGCGGCGGCGGCGGCGAAAAAGGCGTTCATCACCACGCGCATCGGCGACGTGGCGTTCCTGCTGGGTATCGTCTGGCTTTACTCACAAAGCGGCACGCTGCTATTCTACGACGACGGCCACGGCTGCATGGAACAATCCGCTCTCACCAAAATGGTGGTGCAAACCACCGGCATTGGCATGGCGGTTTCAACGGCAATCGGGCTGCTGATTTTCTGCGGTGCGGTGGGCAAATCAGGTCAAGTTCCGCTCCACGTCTGGCTGCCCGACGCGATGGAAGGTCCAACTCCCGTCAGCGCGCTCATCCACGCGGCGACGATGGTGGCGGCGGGAGTGTTCCTCGTGGCAAGGGTTTATCCGTTGATGGTCGGTTTTACAGATTGGCCGGGTGGCAAGGGGATTGATCCATCAACCTGCCAGCAGGTCATTACATGGGTTGGAGCAATCACCGCCGTTTTCGCTGCGTCCATCGCCGTTGCGCAGAACGACATCAAACGCATCCTCGCTTACTCCACGGTTTCGCAACTCGGTTACATGATGATGGGCCTCGGTGTGGGCGGCGTAGCGGTGGGCATGTTTCATCTCATCACGCACGCGTTTTTCAAGGCGCTGCTGTTCATGGGCGCCGGCTCGGTGATTCACGGCTGTCACGAGGAGCAGGACATCCGGTTCATGGGCGGCATCAAGAAATTCATGCCAGTGACTTTTGCGACCTACGCAGTCGGCATGTTGGCGCTTTGCGGATTCCCCCTGTTCTTCTCTGGCTTCTGGAGCAAGGATGAAATTCTCCATGCGGCGCACGGCTGGCCAGTGTCGCACATTCCGTTTTATCTTGGCGTGGCGGGCGCATTTCTGACCGCGTTTTACATGACGCGGCAGGTGGCGCTGGTTTTCTTCGGCAAAAACCGCGCCGCCAAGCTCTCGCATCACGGACACAAATCCCACGAGCAGCACGCCGCCCACGACCCCCATGAATCGCCGCTCGTGATGACCGCGCCGCTGATGATTCTTGCGGTTTGCGCGATAGGCCTCAGCGTCATCGGCACGCCGGCGTGGCCGTGGTTTCAATCGTTCCTCGGCGCGCACGAAGGCGAAACCGGTTTCAGCGGCGAAATCGTGAAGTTGATGATCGTTTCCTCCGCCGTCGTTTTTGCCGGGTTGATTTGCGGTTGGTTGCTTTACGGACGCAAGCCGATTCAAAAGGCGGATGAAACCGATGTGCTGGAAAAGGCGCGACCGGACATTTACGGCCTGCTCGCAAACAAATTTTACATTGATGAGCTTTATGAAGTGACCGTCATCCGCTTCAACGCTTGGTGGGCGGAGGTCTGCCGCATCCTGGACGAGTGGGTTTGGGGCGGCGTGGTGCTGCTCGTCTCGTATCTCACCCTCGGACTGGCGTGGGTCAACCGCGCGTTCGACGAGTTCGTCATCAACCTCGGTTTTGACCAGGGTTGCGAGCGCGCCCGAAGCGGCGGCGGCCTGCTCTCGCGCCTGCAGGATGGACGCGTCCAGAACTATTTGCGAGTCCTCGGCCTCTCGCTCGTGGTCTTGGTGCTGTTGCTAATTTGGGGAGGTGCCAGGTGAACGGCCTGCCGATTCTCACCCTGATCACGTTGCTGCCGCTGGTGGCGGGCATCGTGGTTGCCGCGCTGGGCACACAACAGAAACTCGGGCGTGGCCTCGCGCTTGGCTCCAGCCTGCTCACGCTGGTAATGGCACTCACGCTCTGGAAAAATTTCGACGCCACCTCCGGCGAATTTCAATTCGTCGAAAAGCACGGCTGGATTGCGTCGCTCGGCGCAAATTATTTCGTCGCGGTGGACGGCCTGGGCCTGTTGATGGTGCTGCTCACGGCCATCGTCGTGCCGATGGCGATTCTCGCCGCCTGGCGCGTGGAGAAAAACCCCGCGCTTTATTTCGCGCTCGTGCTGTTCCTGCAGGCCGGCCTCCTCGGCACGTTCACGGCGCTGAACTTTTTTCACTGGTTCATTTTCTGGGAACTGAGCCTGGTCCCGGCGTTTTTCCTCGTCCGGCTCTGGGGCGGCCCGCAACGCGCGCCGGCAGCCACGCAGTTTTTCATCTACACCATGGTCGGCAGCGTGGCGATGCTGCTGGCGTTCCTCGGCATTTTCCTGGCAACCGGCAAGTTTGATTTTCCCGAACTCGCCGAGATGGCGCGCAACGGCACGCTGAACGCCGCGCTGCAAAAAGGCCTTGGCTGGCAGCTTTTCGGCCACGCCTTCACGGCGAAGGAAATGACGGAATTGATCTTCGGCGGCGTGCTGCTCGGCTTCGCAGTGAAGGTGCCGCTGATGCCTTTTCACACCTGGCTGCCGGCGACCTACGCCGAGGCGCCGAGCGCCACCACGATGCTGCTCACCGGCGTGATGTCGAAGATGGGCGTGTATGGTTTCCTGCGCATCCTGCTGCCGATCTTCCCGGAGCAAATCCAGTGGCTGCGCACGCCGCTGCTGGCGCTGGCCATCCTCACGATCGTTTTTTCGGCGTGCGCGGCGTTTGCGCAGCGCGATCTGAAGCGCATCCTCGCCTACTCGTCCATCAACCATCTCGGCTACTGTTTGCTGGCGGTGTTTGCGGTGGCGACGGCGGGCGGAAACGTCCTCGCGCCGGCGACGGAAAAAGCCGCCGCGCTCAACGGAGTGTTGCTCCAGATGTTCAACCACGGTCTCACGGCGGCGACGCTGTTCTGGTTCGTGAGCCTGATCGAACAGCGCAGCGGCGGGCTGCGCGGGCTGAATGATTTCGGCGGCCTGCGCAAAGTGGCGCCGGTGTTTTGCGGACTGATGGGCATTGCGCTGTTTTCGTCGCTCGGCCTGCCGGGACTGAACGGCTTCGTCGGTGAATTTCTGATTTTCAAGGGCGTGTTTTCGCTGGCCATGTGCTCGGCGTCCCTTTCGGTGATCGGCATTTTGGTCACCGCGATTTTCATTCTCACGATTCTGCAACGGGTTTTCAATGGGCCGCTGAACGAGACGTGGTCGAAGTTCCCCGACTTGACCCTGGCCGAACGCACGCTGGTTGCCGTGCCGATTGCGCTGATGTTTTTGCTTGGCCTGTACCCTCAGCTTTTGCTGGGCGTGATCAACCCCACCGTGGTGCGGATGGTGGAGCAATTAAAATTCTAAAATGCTGGCCTGGACGATTTACATTTCATTTTTCGGCGTGCTGGTGCTGATGCTCCTGCCGAAGGGCAGCGCGTCGGCAGCGCGCGCGGTCGCCCTGCTGGCGGCCGCGGCGGGCTTGCTCGTGGCGGTGGCGGGATTTGTCCAATTCAAGCCGGGCGACACCGTTGCAATTTCCAAGGCGCCGTGGATTCCGTCGCTCGGCATCGAGTACCATCTGGCCGCGGACGGCGTCAGTCTCACGCTGGTGCTGCTCACCGGCCTGGCGGCGGTGGCGGGCATTTTGTTTTCCTGGAACCTTGAACATCGCGCGAAGGAATTTTTTGCCTTTTACCTCGCGCTCATCGGCGGCGTGTATGGCGTGTTTCTGAGTTTCGATTTGTTTCTGCTGTTTGTGTTTTACGAAATTGCCATCATCCCGAAGTATTTCATCATCGCCATCTGGGGTTCGACACGGCGCGAATACGGCGCGATGAAACTGGCGCTCTACTCGTTCGTCGGCAGTGCGATGGCGCTGGTCGGCCTGATCGCGGCTTACGTCGTCTCCGGCGCGCACACGTTCGATCTGCTCGAGCTGGCGAAGTATCCGTTCCCGCACAGTTTTCAAATGTGGGCGTTTCCGCTGGTGTTCGTGGGCTTCGCGATTCTCGCCGGCATGTGGCCGTTTCACACCTGGGCGCCGACCGGCCACGTCGCCGCGCCGACCGCCGCCTCGATGCTGCTCGCCGGCGTGGTGATGAAACTCGGCGCTTACGGCTGTTTGCGCGTGGCGATGACGCTTTTCCCGGAGGGACTCGAAGCGTGGAAATTCTGGATCGCGGTGCTGGCGGTGATCGGCATCGTCTATGGCGCGACGGTGGCGCTGGTGCAGAAGGATTTCAAGTTTGTCATCGGTTATTCGAGCGTGAGTCACATGGGCTTCGTGTTGCTGGGCTTGGTGACGCTCAACACCATCGGCCTGAGCGGCGCGGTGTTGCAGATGTTTTCGCACGGCATCATCGCGGGTCTGCTGTTCGCGGTGGTCGGCCGGATGGTTTATGAGCGGACGCACACCCGCGAACTGCCGGCGCTCGAAGGCCTAAGGCTGGCCAAGGCGATTCCGTTCGCGGCGGTGACCTTTGTGCTGGCCGGCGTGGCGTCCATGGGAATGCCGGGCTTCAGCGGTTTCGTGGCGGAATTGCAGGTCATCATCGGCGCGTGGAAAGCGTTCCCGACGCTGGCGGTGATCACCGGCATCGGGATTTTAATCGGCGTGGCCTACACTTTGCGCGCCATCCAGAAGGCGTTTTTCGGAGAGGCCGAACCCCAAAATCCGGAAATGGAGCCACACCCATTGCAACCCATTTCCCTTCCCGAAAAACTTGGAGCGGTGCTGCTGCTGGGCGTTTCCCTGGTCGTTGGGCTTTATCCGAAAATCCTGCTGGACGTAATCGTGCCGAGTTTTGATTCGCCGTTATTCGACTGGCTGCGGAAGGGAGGCGCGCAGTGAGCTATCTCGATCTGCTCAAACTCGCCGTGCCGGAAACCATCGTGGTCCTCACCGCGCTGGCGGTGCTGGCGGTGGATTTGATTTCGTTGCGCGCCCTGGAAACCCGGCTGCGCTTTGTGATTGGCGGGATGATTGCCTGCGCCGGTTGTGCGGTGGCAATCGTCTGGATGCTCGTGCTGCCGGCGCACGCCGACGCCTTCGGCGGGATGCTGGTGGTGGATCCGCTCACGCAAATTGTCAAAATCGTGCTGCTGGCCCTGGTGATTTTCACCGTGCTGATTTCGGTCGAAGCCACGTTCACTGATCACGTCGGCGAATATCTCGCGCTCATTTTGCTGGCGGCCGTGGGCATGATGTTCCTGGTCAGCGCCGAGGATATCCTGATGATCTTTGTCGCGCTGGAGCTCACGAGCCTCTCGCTCTACATCCTCACGGCGTTCAACAAGCGCAACCTCAGGTCGGCCGAGGCGGCGCTGAAATACTTTTTGTTCGGCGGCATGGCGGCGGCGTTCACGCTGTTCGGCCTGAGTTTGATTTACGGCTTGTCCGGTGCGACCAACCTGCGCGCCATCGCGGCGGGCCTGGCCGGCAAGGGCCTTGATCCGCTGGTGGTTGTGGCCATCGTGATGACCGTGATTGGGTTCGGTTTCAAAGTGGCCGCCGTGCCGTTCCACCTCTGGGCGCCGGACGCCTACGAAGGCGCGCCGACGCCAAGCGCGGCGTTCATTGCGTCCGGCTCGAAGGTCGCGAGTTTTTTCATCGCGGCCAAAGTGATGATGCTTGGGTTCGCCGGCGCGGAAGGTAGCGCGGCGTTTCACGGATTTTTGGCGGGCTGGGTGCCGGTGCTGGCCGTCGCCGCGGCGCTTTCGATGATTCTTGGCAATCTCGTGGCGATCGTGCAAAGCAGCGTGAAGCGGCTGCTGGCTTATTCGGCCATTGCCCACGCCGGTTACATGCTGCTGGCGGTGCTCTCGCACAGCGGCCAAAGCATCGCCTCGCTGATTTATTACGCGGCCACCTACGGCCTGACCACCATCGGCGCGTTCGGCGTGGTGGCGGCGGTCGAAGCCGGAGCCGGCGACGACAAGCTGACGAGTTTCGCGGGTCTGAGCCGGCGCGCGCCGGTCACGTCCTTTTGCATGATGATTTTCATGCTGTCGCTGGCGGGGATTCCGCCGCTGGCGGGATTCTTTGGAAAATTTTACCTCTTCGCGGCGGCGGTGAAAACCGGCGCCCCCAATCTCGGCCTGCTCTGGCTGGTGATTCTCGCCATCGCCATGAGCGCGGTGTCGCTTTATTACTACCTGCTGGTGCTCAAGCAAATTTACGTCGCCGACGCGCCAACGGGCGCGCAAAAAATCCGCGTGCCGGCGCTGCAACAGGTCGTGCTGGCGCTGCTGGCCGCTGGTGTGATTCTATTTGGCTGCGCGCCCGAACTGCTGGTCGGCGCGCTGCAACGCGCGATGGCGGCAAGCGGGCTAAATTAAACGCACACCTTTTCAACTTCGCCCTGCCGCCCGTCAAAACTTGTTTTTCCGGTTTATTGAGGCAAGCTGCCGCGGTTGAAATTCGTTTCGCCCAAAGCCTTTTTCCAAAGCCGTTTCCCGCTGGCCCTGCTCGCCGGATTTTTGCTGGCGTCGGCGTTCCCCAATCTCGGAGTCGCCGGCTTCGCCTGGATTGCGCCAGGCTTGATGCTCGCCGCGGCGCTCGGCCGGCCGGGTGGTGAAAGCTTCCGCCTCGGCTATGTCGCCGGGCTGGCGCATTACCTGGTGTCGCTGTCCTGGCTGCTGCGCATTCCGGTGACGGGCTTCCCAATTCTCGGTTGGGTAGCGTTGAGCGCGTTTCTGGCGCTGCTGCCGGCGGTGTGGGTGTGGATGGCCTTCCAAATTCCAAGTTCCAAATTCCAAGTTCCAACTGAAAGCAGCGGTGAAAAAAACTGGCTGGACGCGGCCAAGGAACTTGCCGCGCAAAGTTGGAGTCGCCGCATCGCCTGGTCGTTTCTGTGCGCGGCGATCTGGGTTGCGCTGGAAATGTTCATCACGCGGCTTTTCGGCGGGTTTCCTTGGAATCTGCTCGGCACGTCGCAGTTCCGTCTGGTGCCGCTGATCCAAATCGCCTCGCTGACCGGCGTCTATGGCGTTTCGTTTCTGGTGGTCTGGATGTCGGTGTCGCTGCTCGGGGCGGCCGCCTCGATCCTCGGCCAACCCGGCTACCGCTCGGTGTGGACGCGCGAAATCATTCTGCCGCTGGCCGCGGTGGGCGCGGTGTATGGCTTCGGTTTTCACCGCCTGACGCACACGCCGGCACCGGGGGAGACGGTGCGGGTGACGCTGGTGCAGCCGAGCATTCCGCAGACGCTGATCTGGAATTCCGACGCCGACACGCAGCGCTTTCGCGAGTTGATCGCGCTTTCGCGCTCGGCGATGACAAACGAAACCGATATTCTGATCTGGCCGGAAGCGGCCATTCCCAAAATGATCCGGTACGACGAGGAGACGTTTCAGGCGGTGACCAACCTCGCACGGTCGCACGGCGTCTGGATGATCGTCGGCTCGGACGACGGCGAACCGCGACGCGACGCGGTGAAGCCGGACGACACGGATTATTTCAACGCGAGTTTCTTGATTTCACCGGCGGGCAAAATCGCGGCGCGCTACTGCAAGCGCAACCTTGTCATGTTCGGCGAATACATTCCGCTGGTGCGCTGGCTGCCGTTCATCAAATGGTTCACGCCGATTCAGGGCGGGTTCACGCCGGGCGAGCGCGGGGTGCCGTTTGAAATGGGCGGTCCCGGCTGGCACGTGAAGACGGCCACGCTGATCTGTTACGAGGACATGTTTCCCGCGCTGGGTCGCGACAGCGCGGAGCCGGACACGGATTTTCTGGTCAACCTCACCAACGACGGCTGGTTTGGCGAAGGTGCGGCGCAATGGCAGCAGGCGGCGGGCGCGGCGTTTCGCGCGGTGGAAAACGGCCTGCCGCTGGTCCGCTGCGCCAACACCGGCCTGACTTGTTGGATGGATGCCCACGGCCGCGTCCGTGATTTCTTCGCGGACAAAAACGGGAGCGTTTATGGCGCGGGATTTTTTACGGCGGAAATTCCGCTGCGCACCAGCGTTGAATCGCGGCAGCCAACCTTTTACCACGAATACGGCGATTGGTTCGGCTGGAGCTGTGTCGCGCTGGCTGTGGCGACGCTGGCGGCCCGATGGCTCCGCCCCGCCGCGGGGGTGAAAATCCACACCTCAGCCGCGGGACACCCAAAATAACCGTTGTCATTTCCGCCGCAATTGTGGTATATGCAATGTCCGCTTCGCATCGGGGCGGTGAAACAACCGGCAGTTTAACCGAAGATTTATTTTATGTCACAGCATCGGAGTCTCCGCGCGGCGGCCACCTTGGGCGGCAAGCGCAATGTCCTCAAACGCTTTGAGCGCACGGAACTGCTCAAGAAACGCGGCCAGTGGAAAGACGGCGACCGCATCACCGGCCTGCGCAAAACCAAGCCGGAGGCGTGACGCGTCCGGGTGACCTGCGACCGGAGTTTGCGTCACTCGTCACCCTTCACTTTTCGTGGTTCGCCTGCAAAAATTTCTGGCCGAGGCCGGCGTCGCTTCCCGCCGGGCCGGCGAGCGGATCATTCTGGAGGGGCGCATTGCGGTCAACGGCCAGCCCGTCCGGCTGCTCGGCACGAAGGTGGATCCCCTGCACGACCGCGTGACGGTGGATGGCAAGGCCATCCGGGCCAAACGCAAAATTTATCTCGCGCTCCACAAACCGCGCGGCTGTGTCTGCTCCCGGAACGACGAGCATCAGCGCCCGACGATTTACGAGCTGCTGCCGAAAGAGTGGAGCGAGGTCTATTCCGTGGGCCGGCTGGATTACGACACGGAAGGATTGATTTTTCTGACCAATGATGGAGAATTCGCGCTGCGCCTGACGCATCCGCGGTACGGGGTCCGGAAAAAATACCTCGCCACCGTGGAGGGCAAAGTGGAGCCGGAAATGACGGCACTGCTCACGCGCGGCGTGTTTCACGACGGCGAAAAATTGCGTGCCGAGCGGGCGCACGTTTTGGCCGCCACCCGGGCGCGGAGCGTGGTCGAATTGGAATTGACGGAAGGCAAGAACCGCGAAGTCCGGCGGCTCTTCGAGTCGCAGGGCCGGAGCGTGAAGCGGTTGCAGCGCACGCAAATCGGAAAAATCAAGCTGGGCGAGCTGCGCCCCGGCAAATGGCGGACATTGACAGAACCGGAGATTAAATCTCTACTGACCTGAGTTATGAAAATGAAATTTTGGCTGATTCTTGCAACGAGTTTTTCCACCAGCCTGCTGGCGCAGCAGGCCACCACCGCCGCGCTTGCGCTGCCCCCCGTGGACAGCCAGGCCGCCGCCATCACCAACGCGCCCGCCACTCCGCCCGCGGCCAAGTCCGCCAAGAAAAAAACGGCCAAGAAAAAAGCCGCGGCCAAGCCCGCCGCCAAGAAACCCGCCGCGCCCGTCGTGGAATTCAAAACCGTCCCGCTGGTGCCCGGCCCCGCCGTCGTCTCCGCCCAGCACGTCAACCTGCGCGGCAAAGCCGGCTTGAACGGCGAAGTTCTTTCCCACCTGGCCAAGGGTGACGCCGTAACCGTCGTCGAGGAAATCCGGCTCAAACATTCCGGCCCCGACGAGCCGTCGGCCTGGGCCAAAGTGCTTCTGCCGCCGAACCTGCACGTCTGGGTCAATGCGCAGTTCGTGGACGCCGCCACCAAGACCGTGACCACGAAAAAACTGAACCTGCGCGGCGGCGCAGGGGAAAATTACAGCGTGCTCGGTACGCTGCTGAAAGGCGACGTGGTGGCGGAAGTCGCCAATAAAAACGGCTGGTTGCAAATTGAAGCGCCCACCAACACTTTCGCTTTCATGGCGGCGCAATACCTGACCCAGGATACCGGCGCGCTTGCTGCGATCGCGCCGGCTGCTCCGGCTGCCCCCACCCCCGCCCCGGCCATTCCCGCGACCGTGACCGAGCCGGCTGCGCCCGTTATCTCGACACCGGCCACTCCCACTCCCATGCCGACCACCACGCCGACGAACTTGCTCGCCGCCGCGCTGGACACCAACACCATGCCGTGGGCCGCCACCAGCCACCTCGCCCCCGCGCCGGCGGCACCCTTCCTCGAGGAAAACCTGCCGCCGCGCATCGTGGATCACGAAGGCTTCGTGCGCGGCACCGGCAGCATCCAAGCGCCGACCAAATATGAGTTGATCAGCCCCGACAACCACGAAGTGATCAATTATCTTTACACCTCTTCGACCAACCTCGACTTGAGCCGTTACAAAGGCCTGCACATCATCGTCACGGGCCAGGAAGGTCTCGACGAGCGCTGGAAGCAGACGCCCGTCATCACGATTCAAAAAATCCGGGTGATCGAGTAATGGCGTTGGCCAACCTCATTGACGGCCGGGCCATCGCGGCGCAAATCCTCGGCGAACTTTCCGCGCGGGTCGTCGCGCTGCGGACGCGCGGCATTACTCCGGGCCTCGCCTTCGTCCGCGTCGGTGAAGATCCGGCTTCGAAAGTTTATGTCGGCCGCAAAGAAAAAGCCTGCGCCGAACTCGGCCTTTTTTCTGAAACCCACGTTTTGCCCGGGACCGCCAGCGAAGCCGAACTTCTGGCACTGCTGGCCAAACTGAATTCCGACCCGCGCCTGCATGGCATCTTGGTGCAGGCACCGCTGCCGAAACACATTCGCGAGGCGGTGGTGTATGCCACCGTGCTCCCGCAAAAGGACGTGGACGGTTTCCATCCGGTCAACGTCGGCAAATTGATGCTTGGCGATCCCAGCGGGTTTCAGCCCTGCACGCCGGCCGGCGTGCGCGAACTGCTCGTCCGCTCGCAGGTCAGGATTGACGGCGCGGAAGTCGTAATTCTGGGCCGCGGCAACATCGTCGGCAAGCCGATGGCCGCCATGCTCTGCCAAAAAGGCAAACACGCCAACGCCACGGTGACGCTTTGCCACTCGGCGACGCGCGACATCAAGGCGCATTGCCTTCGCGCGGACATCCTGGTCGCGGCGCTGGGCGTCGCGGAATTTTTGAAGGCGGACATGGTCAAGCCCGGCGCCGTGGTGATGGACGTGGGTGTGAATCGAGTCCCGGACGCCACTTCGAAAACCGGCACCCGGCTGGTCGGCGACGTGGACTTTACGAACATCCAGCCGATTGCCGGAAAAATCACCCCGAACCCCGGCGGCGTCGGTCCGATGACCATCGCGATGCTGCTGCAAAACACCGTGAGAGCGGCGGAGATGAGCGGGGAACGTAAAGCGTGAAACGTGAATAACCGTTAGGCGCTTCGAGCCATGAGTAACCAGACGCCACCTCGACAGATGTTTTCAGAGAGCCGGTTTATACTGGGATTGTTCAGTCCAGTGCTCGGCGTCTTTTTCGGCGTTTGCATTTATTTCACCGAGACTTGGCAGGCTGCCGGCATTGGCGACAAGATTGGCAAGTTTGCCGTTGAGGACGTTTTATTTACCTTCATCACGCTTTGCGGTGTCGGCATTATTGCCAGTGTCGTTGGGCCAGACCGGATCCGGCCATTGATTATCCGTATCGGCGGGAAGGCGGCTCTATCGGGAGTCGCGTTGATGCTTGGCACAATAGCTTACATACTCTGTAATTGTTGGATGTATCCATGAATTCGGAAGCGCCTGACACGTCTCCGGAGCCAACCACCCTTGGCGCTGTCAGTTCCGCTATCGCGGTTAACGTCGCGAGTCGCCGGTGGCTCTTTGTGCGTTGCACATCCCACAGACTTTCGTGACACATTCACGTTTCACGCATTAGAAAAATAATTGAACGAACGAAAATTTTATGAACCCCACCCGAATTCTCCCCGACCTGCAATGCTCGCTGCTCTGCGAAGAAGTCCGCCGCGAGGCGAACGGCAACTTTTTTCTGATTGGCGTCATTGACCTGATCCGCGTGCCGCAACTGCCGGTCATGGCCGGAGTCCTGTGCTTGTTCAACCGTTGGACCGCCGGTCTCGGCCAGTTCACCGAAGGCGTGCGGCTGATCGCGCCCGATCAGACGACCGTGCTGCGGAAGAGCGAACGGAAATTCGCGCTCCAGGATCCCAATCTGCATGCCATGAACGTCACGTTTTTCCAGCAGTTGGAATTTGCGACCGCCGGCACCTATTACGTCGAGGTGCTGGTGGATGACGTGATGAAGCTGCGCTATCCCGTGCCGGTGGTGGTCGTGCCGCCGCCCAACGCCGCCCCGGCCGGAGAAGCACCTGCTGCCGGTTGAGCTTGATAAAACCCGCCAGCCAGGCTTGACGCGCTTGCGGACACCGTTGGGTGGTGCTGGTGGAGGCCTTGCGATTCTGATATTCCTGCCCGGAAATCAGGCCGTAAACCCTCCCTCCGTCGGACTCAGCAATGCGCGCTTTTTCCCCTCGAACCAGGCCGCGGCGTCCGGCGCAAGCGCCAGGAGGTTGAGCATGGATTCGATTTTATTGATGAGGAACGAACCGTATTCGCCAGCAGTATCAAGCGCACGGGCCTGATCAAATTTCTTGTTCGCGTTGGCGAAATCGCCGGTGAGCGCCAGGTCAAACGCCAGTGCAAAAAAAGCGATGCATTTCTTTTGCGCGAAAGTGAAGACCTCAACGTTGCGGCGAATCGTGTCCGTGTCGCCTTTGCGCAGCGGCATGAAATTATAAAGCCAGGCGCCACCCACGTAGCGTTCCTTTTCGATGTCGGGTTGTCCGATGACTGCAATCATCGAGCGATGCCAGGACAAGGCGCTGGCGAAATCGCCCGCGAAACGGTAAGCGTTGCCGAGGTTCAGCGCGGTGAGCAAATTCGGGCACACTTTGTAGGCCAGGCGCAGGCAGCGGATGGCTTCGTCGAGCTGAAGGGTGATCAGGCAGCAGAAGCCGAGGTTGTTGTTGGCCAGCGAATAGCTGGGGTCCAGCTCGAGGGTTCTTTTGAAGGAAGCAATTGCTTGAGTAATCTCGCCGGTGCCCATGAGCAGATAGCCCATTTGCAGGTGCGCTCCGACGAAGCGAGGATCCACACTGAGGCATTTTTGCAGCAGTTCCCGCGCGGTGTCACGGTCGCCCTGATCGAGGCGGTTGATGCTTTTGAGAAAATACAGTTGCGCGTCCTCGGGGGTGTGTTCGATCAGGTAATCCAGCTTGGCGTCGGCGACTTCCGGAGAATAATACTTCTGTCCTTTGAGCGGCTGGAAGATGCGGACCTTGGCGACCCCGTAGGTGGCCTGGATGTTCGTCGGGTTGATTTCGAGCGCACCCCGGTAAGCCTCCTCCGCCGCCTCCCACTCCGAATTGACCATCAGGCGGTCGCCCAGCCGCCGGTAGAACTCGCTCAACATTTTTTTCGTGGCCAGGTCGCGGTAACTCTCGAAGTAGTCAATGCCGAAATGGAATTTGACGTAAAGCGCGGTGCCGATCGCCGCGACGAACGAAAGCAACACCCAGTTGGCAATGGCAAAATCGGTGGCGGTCTTGAGCGCGCCAACCAGTGGGTGCGTGGGTCGGACGAGGCCCAGATCGGTTTTCAGCAGGGCCAGTTCCTTTTCCAAGGCGATGATCCGGCGGCCGGTCTCCTTTTCGTCCGGCGGCCGCAGGCCGACCGGTTCGCTGGCGCGGCTCGCCAGGTAAATCGCCGCCAGCACGAGCGCGAGGACACTGAGCACCAACAACGCGGTCTTGAGCCGGTTGATCCGCCGGGCCTGCTGAAACGCCTCCGTGCGGACCGCGCCAAGCCGGGCTGCGAGTTGTTCTGATTCGACTGGATCGTTCATGGAATCGCCACGCCGCCGATTTTTCCGGCCCGCTGCGGAACGCCAAAGGCTGACCGGAAATCCGGCGCGGCTGGGTTATTGCGGCTGGCCTGAATTTAGCCTCGGCAGGCAGCGCGTCGAGCAAATTTCGGCAAATCCCCCGGCCGTCGCCGGTCCTGCAATTCGGTTTTGGGTTAGCCCGCCGCGCCGCCGGGGTGGTGAAATGAATTGGCAAGCCGCCCCGCTCCCGCCACACTCCGCCCCTTGAATTATGCGCTGGACCCAGACTCTGATTCCGACCTTGAAGGAAACGCCCGCCGATGCGGAAATCGCGTCGCACAAACTGCTGCTGCGCGCCGGCCTCATCCGCAAGCTCACCGGCGGACTCTACACCTTTCTGCCGCTCGGCCTGCGCGCCTTGCGCAAGATCGAAGGCATCATCCGTGAGGAAATGGACCGCGCCGGCGCACTGGAAGTGCTGATGCCCGCCCTGCAACCGCCGGAAATCTGGCAGCAGAGCGGCCGCTACGAAACCGCCGCCGACGTGCTCTACAAAGTCCGCGACCGCGCCAAAAAGGAATGGGTGCTCAGCCCCACCGCCGAGGAGGTCATCACCTCGCTCGCCGCCGGTGAGATTAATTCCTACCGGCAGATGCCCGCGAATTTTTACCAGGTCAGCGTGAAGTTCCGCGATGAAATCCGCCCGCGCTTCGGCCTCATGCGGGCCAAGGAGTTCATCATGAAGGACGCCTACAGTTTCGACGTGAGCGACGACGCGGCGATGGCCAGCTACAAAAAAATGTACGACGCCTACCAGCGCATCTTCAACCGCTGCGGCCTGAAAAATTTCCCGGTGGAAGCCGACACCGGCGTCATCGGCGGCAATTATTCGCACGAATACATGGTGCCCGCCGAGACCGGCGAGAACGAAGTGGCGTTCTGCGAAGGTTGCGGTTATGCCGCAAACATCGAGAAGGCGACCAGCGGCATTCCGAAAACCGCCGCGCGCGAGATCGGCGGGGCCGTGGAAAGATTTGCAACGCCGGGCGTGGTCACCATCGAGGCGTTGACCAAAGAACCCTACAAAGTGCCGGCGAACCGCCAGATCAAGACGCTGGTTTATATGAAGGCGGATCGCGAATCTGTTCTGGATACCAAGCCGGTTTTAATTTTAGTACGCGGTGACGATCAGGCAAATGAAGCCAAATTAGCAGGAGCGATTGGAACGCCGGTTTTTCGTCCAGCCACAGCAGACGAAATTCGCCAGTTACTTGGAGCAAGCCCAGGAAGTCTTGGTGCTGTCAATTTAAAGCTGGAACCATTACAGGAACAAGTTCGAAAACTGATAGATTGGGACAGTTTTGAAATTTTCGCCGACGAACGCCTGCGCGGCGCGAACGACATGACCACCGGCGCGAACGAGGACGGGTTCCATTTCAAGAGCGTGTCCATCGAGCGCGACATCCCGGTGACGAAATGGGCGGATTTGCGGACCGTTGGCGCGGGTGAACCCTGCGCCAAGTGCGGCAAGGCGCTCAAGATTCGGCGCGCGATCGAGGTCGGCCACGTCTTCAAGCTCGGCACGAAATACAGCGAGAAGTTCAACGCTACGTTCCTGGCCGAGGACGGCTTGCGCCGGCCGTGCGTGATGGGCTGTTACGGCATCGGCGTCACGCGCACCTTGCAGGCGGTCATTGAACAGAGCCACGACAAGGACGGGATCGTCTGGCCCGTCGGTGTCGCGCCGTACACGGTTTGCATCACGCCGCTGGGCGTCGCGCCGGAAAGCCCGGTGATGGTGCTGGCGGAAAAAATTCACGCGGAACTTTCCGCGTGCGGCGTGGACGTGATGCTGGATGATCGCGACGAGCGGCCGGGCGTGAAGTTCAAGGATTCCGAGCTGGTCGGCTTTCCGATCCGGATCGGCATCGGCGAAAAATCGCTGGCCAAGGGGGAAGTGGAAATCAAACCGCGCGCCGGGGCGATGCAGTCCGTGAAACCCGAGGAGGCGGTGGAGCGGGTGCTGCAATTGATCCGCGACCTGACGCCGGCCGCCGGGTAATTCTCTGGCGGCGGGCCTCCGGCCTGCCATACAGGGCGCGCGTCCCAAACTGCTCGAATTGCGTCCCCGGCCGAATTCCAAGGACTTGCTCCCGGAGCACATTTTTTCCGGCGGGCTGGAAGCGACGGATCCACTTCAGCCTATCTCCTCGAGGTCATACTTCTCAAACCGGCTCCCAGCTTGTTGAGTTTTTTCCGAAGTCTGAGTCGGAAGGATTGCGTTGGCCCCGCTCCGTTTGCGGACCGGTTGGTGCGATAGCGGCGCATGGGCAGGCCGGAGTCTTTGCAAATGTTGCGGAAATACGGCCTGATTTAACCTGGCCCGGGAGTTGCTTGAGTGATTTTGAAACAAACTTTAGCGGCCGAAAACAGCAACCAAACATATAACTCCTCCTATGAAAACTCGAGGTCATAACCGGAAAATCCACCCACTCCGCAGCCTTTTCCTTTGCTTGGCCGCGGGTTTCAGCCTGGTCGCCGTTGGCGGCGCCATCGCGCAGCCCACCTCCACCAACGTGGCCTGGGGTTCGATCAACAACTTCGACTGCGTCAATGAAACCAGCAACGTCTGCCACGGATTTGAAATTGACCTGGAGGACTGCCACAGCACGGATATTTCCTACACCTACGACTACAACCACTATGGCACGCCGAAAATCACGGAAGACACCACGTTGTTTCCGGGGCATACCACCGTGATCATCCGCTACGAGGCGGTGTGGACGAACACCGGCTGGTCGGCGTACACGGCCATTCCGACCAACTCGATTCCGCCGACGCAGGGACATCAGTTCACAGATCCCACGGTCAATTTCGGCGGCGAACATTTCGGGGTCGGATTTTCCGTCCAGCCCACGGCCATCACCTACAACTGGCTGGTGGATGACGGCACGGGCAATTTGGTTTACGGCGGCCAGGTCTATGTGTCCACGCCCTCGTTCACATTGGTCGGAGGCGCGGCGGTCCAGGCCGCCATTCCGCCACCGGCGCCGAAGCCGTTCTTTTACGAGTTCGGCGACGCCACCTGGGTCAAAGAAATCAAGACGACCACGCACAATACCAACCACGTTGACCTCCGCGACCTGGTGACGCCCGATCCCGATCATCCGAACGCGAAGAACTGGCAGAACGGCGAACCGGCGGAAGTGGAAGTCGAGTGGACGCTCATGCAACCCAGCCGCGGCAGCACCAATTCAGAACTCGCGGCGGCCGCCGAGAACCTGACGAATCACCAGGAAGTCGTCACGCGCCGCTGGGAGTTTTACGCCTACGCCGCCGGCTACAATCCCGAAAGCCACGAGGTGCTGACGGACAACGTCGGAGCCGACGGCATTCATGGCACGGGCAGTTACTCAAACACCGTCGTCGTCGGCGATTTTCTCGGCGCGCAAATGTCGGCGGCGAATGAGCTGTCGTTGCTGGGCTTGATTGATCATTTGCAGGACGGTGAAGTCGGCACGCCTTACACCACGCGCAGCGTGGTGATTTCCGCTTTGCCGAATTTCTCGGTCAGCACCTCTGGCGCACTGCCGGACGGATTGGTTTTTGATCCGGTGACGGGCCGGGTGTCCGGCACGCCCACCACTCCAGGGATTTTCGTTTTCTCCGTGAGCGTCTGGGCCACCAACCATCCGGTAGTAACCAAGAGCTACCCGGTGTGGATTGCGGATGTGGGGCAGGTGCTGCCGCCGCACTGCGCCGTGGACGTCAGCGTCTCGACCACCAACACCGGCACGGCCACGGGCACCGGTATTTATACCAATGGCACTCCGGCGACAGTCATCGCCACGCCGGCGGCCGGCTACAAGCTGGCAAATTGGACGGAGAACGGAAATCTGGTCAGCGTCTCGCCCAGCTACACGTTCACCAACCAGGTGAACCAGTCGCTGGTGGCCAACTTCGTTGTCCGATCGGCAACGGATCGTTCCATCCAGGTTTCAGCGTCACCCAGCGCGGGCGGGACCGCCAGCGGCACCGGAGTTTACACCAACGGCGCAAGTGTCACCGTGAGCGCCGCCACGAATGCCGGCTTTGCCTTTTTGAATTGGGTAGATACCGGCTCAGGTCTCCCGGTCAGTTCCAACGCCAGTTATATCTTCACGGCGAAAACCAATCTGACACTGGTGGCCAATTTCATATCCAGTTCGCCGCCGCTGGCCTTCGGTGGAAATTTCTTTCAAGTTTCCGGCCAGCCGCTCGCCATCAACGTCGCCGACCTGACCACCTTTGATTACTCGCCCAATGGGTTTCCGGTCACTCTGTCCGGCGTCAGCCCGACGACGGTCAACGGCTTGGCGCTCACCACCAACGCCACCCAAATCCTGGTGCCGACGAATTCCGTCGCCGATAGCTTCACCTACACCATCAACGATGGCTACGGCGGCACCGCCACCGGCACCGGCTATGTTTCCATCATCACCAACGTGACCAGCCAGGTCTTGTCGCTGGATCTGCAGTCGCTGCCTGGATACGCGGGCACGAGTTTCTCGGGCGTGCCGTGGTACAACTACACCGCCTATCGTGCAACCAACGTCACCTTCACCGGCACGGTGCGCAGTTGGTCCGTGCAGGCTTGGGCCGATGGCTCGATCTACCTTTGGGATGATTTCACCGATCTGGGCGGCAAACCAGCGCAGGCGTTTTACCGGTTGTCATTCCCGTAGGCGCGCGTCACGGCGACTTGATGACCCCATGGTTCGCCGTAGGCTGGACACTTGTCATGAAGGTCGTGGTTGGGTTCTGAAATGAGTAGCCAGGCCTTGACGGCCAGCCTCCGCTGCGAGGCTGGCCGTCGGCAACAACCTTGATAACTGCATTTCAAAATCATGAAGAGCTTATTTCAATTCGATTCAACCAACTAAAGTTATGAACCCTTGCTATTCCGCCAAAAAAATCTCTGCGCTGATTCTTTGCAGCGGATTATATTCAACCGCGCCCGCCGCGCCGCTGCCGGCTTCTTGGACCGCTGGTTTTTCAGCGACGAACACCAACGCGGTCGGTCCCCACGCCCACGGTTACGGTTTGTATAACAATTTCGCCGCCGGTTACACCGGCAATGGCCAGGGCAATTTCGTGTATGGTTCCGCCGCCACTTATTCGGTGAACGGTACGAACTATTCGCTGCCGCTGCCCGGATATTTTGGCGGTTATCGCGTCAACCTTGGTTTCAACAACTTCAGCTACACCACGGACGTGAATGATTTCGGCATGTTCGTCGGCTACGGCTCGCTCACGATCGACGTGGCGAGTGAATTTGCATACCACAGCCACGCCTTCGTGTTCGACGGCCTGACCGGACAATTTACCGACATCACCACCAATGCCTACCAAGCCTGGGCCAATTGGATCAACGACCAAGGCACCATCGTCGGTACGATTGACCCCGGCACGAACACCGGCCCGGGCAATGGTTACATGGCGTTCAAGCGGAACAGCGACGGCACCTTCACCTATTTCACCGGACTTGGGCTTGGGTCGGTGGGGCGGTGTCTCAACGATCAGGGCGACATCATCGGCAACCAGTTCGGTCTCTACACGTCACATCCGTTCTTCATCCCGGCCGGCACGACGAACATGGTGGTGCTTTCGCCGCCCAGCGGAAATTTTGACGCTGCCGAAGCCGAATGCATCAACAACAACCGCGTGATCGGCGGTGCGTTTTGGAATTCCGTCGGCGCGGCCCAAGGCGGCGGCACGACGATCTGGACGCCGGTTTACAATCCGAACGGCGGCTACGATTTCAACAACGGCGACGGCAGCGCCAGCGACCAAGTTTACGCCGCCATTTGGAACCAGGACACCAACGGCAACTGGATTGCCTACAATCTGAATACCCTCAATGTCAACACGCCAGCCAACGTGGAATGGGCAAACGTGGTTTCCATCAGCGACGAAGGCACCATGGGCGTCGTCGCTCGCATCACCGAGACGGACGTTCCCCACTTCGGTTTTTACGTGCTGGTTCCCGACGCCGTGGTGACGCCGACGGTTGATCCGTTTGCCAAATGGCAGGCGGCGCACTTCACCGCCACGCAAATCACGAACAGCGCCGTCAGCGGCCCGCTCGCCGATCCCGATCATGACGGCTTGGTGAACCTCTACGAATTTTTTCACGGCACCGATCCGCTAAATGCCGCCAGCAAAGCCGGTTTGACGGCGGGACTGACGCGGCAATCGGGAACGAACTTTCTCACCGCGCAATTTCCGGAATCCAAATCCGCGCCGAACGTCAGCTACTCTTTTTTGGTATCCACGAATCTTTCCACTTGGCAAAGCGTTCCGGCAAAGATTGTTTCTCGGATTGATCAAGGCGCCAACCTGCTCTTGACCGTGCAGGACACGCAACCCATCGGCTCTGCCGCGCCGCGCCGTTTCCTCCGTCTGGCCGTCACGAAAAATTGACCGCCCAGTTCCGCTCGCAGCAAAAGCTCGGTTGGGAAACCTGCGCTGCGGAGCGGCGCATTTACTGATTTGCCCGGCGCGTGCGCCGTGCTAGTCTCCCTCCGAATTCGGCAGCCATGAACATTCATCATCTCGAACTTTTTTATTACGTCGCCCGGCATGGCGGCATCATGGAGGCGGTGCGCAACATTCCCTACGGCATCCAGCAGCCGGCCGTGAGCGGCCAGGTCGCGCAACTCGAGGAGTATCTGGGCGTGACGCTGTTTCACCGGCGACCCTTTTCGCTCACGCCGCAAGGCAAGGAGTTGTATGAATTCATCCGCCCGTTTTTCGACAACCTGACGCCGATGGCGGACCGGCTGCGCGGCGGCCTGGCGCAGCACCTGCGCGTCGCCGCGTCGGAAATCGTCCTGCGCGATCACTGGCCGCCGCTGATGCAGGAGTTGAGCAGGAAATTTCCCAGCCTCAAAGTCACGCTCCGCGAAGGGTATCACCCGGAAGTGCTGACCTGGCTGGAACAGCGGGAGGTGGACGTGTCCATCGGATTGCTGGGCGGCAAACCGCCGGCGGGCATCCACGCCATTCCGATGTTCAAAATGCCGCTGGTGCTGCTCGTGCCGAAACGCAGCCCGCTCGCTTCAGCAGCGGAATTGTGGAAACGGGATCGGATTGCGGAAACGCTGATCACGGTGCCCAGCAACCAGCCGATCTGCCGCGCCTTCCAGGAAGGGCTGACCAAACTCAAGGTGGATTGGTTCAGCGGCATCGAGGTCAGCAGTGTGGAGATGGTGCAGACGTACGTGGCCAACGGATACGGTCTGGGCGTGACCGTGGGCGTGCCGCGGATGAAATTTCATCCCGAGGTGCGGGTGCTGCCGCTGGAGGGATTTGAGCCGGTCATCTTCGGCGTCCTGTGGCAGGGCCGGCGCACGGAACTGTTGAACGCGCTGTTCAAGGGCCTCGAAAACGCCGTGCGCCAGTTGCTGGATGGGGAAGCGGCCACACTTTCAGTTTAATCCTTGGTTTCGGTAAGGTGGCCCTTTGTGCCCCAGTTTTGGACTCCGACAGTCCAAATTTTGGGCCAAGCCCGCTTGGCGACTCATTCAAGCCTGCCAGGTGTTTCTTTGATTAACCCGACGGCCCGCGCGCATCGCGGCTTTCGCAAGTTTAACTGCCGCAGCCCCGCTCGCACTCCGGGGAACCGCCGTCTGGCAAGCCAACTGCTCAAAAGGAGGACGAATTGAGACATTCGTGCAGCTTAAACTTAATCTGGTAAATCCTAGCATCGAAGATCGCCCCAAACTGCGTCAGCAGGCAGCGGCGGGTTTCACGCTTGTCGAGGTGGTGATGGCCACGGCCATTCTCGCCATGGTCTTCGGCACCGTGCTGGTCGCCTACACGCAATCCGCCCATCGCGCACAGTGGTCGGGCTTTTCGCTCGCGGCGCAGGCGATGGCGGTGCAACAGTTGGAGCAGGCGCGCTCGGGTGTTTGGGATCCAACTGACAATCCGGGTAAAAATGAACTTACGAACCTGACCATGATCGGGTGGAGCTATGCCAGCGGCGTCTGGTCCGGTTATACGAACGTGACGTTGAACCTGCCCGTGTCCGGCACCAACGTCATGACGGCCACGAATTATGTTTCAGTTCGCTACGTGACCAATTCCACCAGCCCGCTGGTGTATGTGCAGATGGTGCGGGTGGATACGGTCTGGCCATTTTACGGCCACGGCACGGTGCACTATTACACCAACTCGGTGGCGAATTATTTCGCCCCCGAAAACACGACCGGCCTATGAAGATTTCCCGCGCTCCAGCTTTTTGGCTCCCTGCCCGGTCCGCGCAAAGCGCCCTGACGCTGGTGGAAATGATGTTCACGCTCACCATTTTCAGCATGATGATCGTGGCGCTGGTGTACACCAATATCTTCGGCCTGCGCCAGGATGAACTGGTCGAGAGCATGCTGGGGTCGAGCGACAGCGCCCGCCGCAGCCTCAACGACATGGTGCGGGACATTCACAGCGCGAAAATCTGGCGCGTCGGCAGCGGGTCCTTCAGCACGTTCAGCGCCGTGGCCACCAACGCGTTGCAGACCGGCAACGCGCTGCAACTCAGCCTCTCCTACGATACCAACACCTATATCCGGTATTACTTCGACACCAACGCCGGCAACCTGTACCGGATGCACAGCGGCGATACCAGTGGCACCCTTCTGGCCAGCGCGCTGACCAATACCATGTACTTTGCCGCGGAGGACTACACCGGCACCGTGAAGTCGGACATTACCTACCGCTACCTGATCCACGCAGCGCTACAGTATGCCGAGTATCAGTATCCGCAGACCAAGGTGGGTTCGAACTACCTGTTTAGCTATTATCGGATGGATTTCCGGGCCACACCGCACGCGCCCAGCCCGACCTTATGAAAATCAAACTTCTTCTCCGATCCCGCGCAAGCGCGGGCTATGTGCTGTTGATGGTGCTGGTCATGGTGGCGGCGAGCTTTGTCATCTTGGGCGGCACCCTCAGACGCACCTATACCGTCGCGCGGATCAACGAACGCAACGCGTTCTACTCGGCGAACCTCAACGCCGCCGAGGCGGCCACGGAACTGGTGATCTCGCGCATGAGATACGATTACATCAATGGTGGTGACTTCTCCGTGACGAACAACGTGGGCAATGGCACTTACGCGGGCATGGTGCCCACCACCAATCAAAGCTCCTATTGGAGCAGCTTCCAATTTTCGGATGGTCAGGGCAATTTGAACAGGAACTACGTGGCCAGCATTTCCAACAAAGTCTTCACGGTGCTCCAAGCGCCCTACGCCGGATTGAGCGGCTGGAACACTGTGTACCGCGTGCTGTCCAATGTGAGCCAGCCTCAAGGCTTTTTAAGCGTCACTGGCGCGGTGCAGGAGGATTTCGCCACGCAATCCATCCCCATCTTTCAATTCGCCATTTTTTACAACAGCCTGATGGAATTCATCAACTGCGCCACCTTTACGATCAACGGCCGGGTTCACGCCAACGGGCCGCTCTATGTGGGCAGCTCCGCCCAGTTGACGTTCAACAGTCTGGTCTCCACCACGAGCACCATCACCTCTCCGGCCTGGGACGGCTACACGACGGCCAATTACACCACCCCCACCGTTTACAACGGCACGCCCACCCCGGGCTATTCCACCAATTATCCCGTGCTCAACCTGCCCATCGGCACGAACATGGCCAACGGCGTGCATGGTCTCATTGAAATCCCACCTTCGGGCGAAAGCGCCACTTCTGCAACGGGCGAGCAGCGGCTCTACAATCTTGCCCAGGTGGTTCTGCTGGTCACCGACACGAACGTCAGCTTGAAGATCCAGGCCAGCGCCAATGGCACCGTTCCTGGGTCCGATAGCTCGCCCGTTACGCTGACCATCACCAACCTCTCGGTCGGCAATGTCAGCAGCAATTTCCCCTTCCTTAGTCTGACCAACACCTTCACCGACCAGCGGGAAGCCAGTAAAACTGTCAAGGCCACCCAAATTGATGTCGGTCTTTATGCCAAGTGGATTGCGACCAATGCCTCCGTGTTGAGCAAATTCCCCACCACCTCCAGCAACTACCCCACGATTTTGTTTGCGGCGGACAACCGGACGGTCACCTCCAGCCAGATGACCGCCATCCGGCTGATGGACGGCACCAACCTGCCGTACAACGGCGGCTTGGGATTTTCCGTGGCCACCCCCGATCCGCTCTACGTCTGGGGTAATTACAACTGCACCAATGCCGCTTATCTGGGCTCCACGAACGTGGCCGCCTCGGTGCCGGCGGCGCTCATGTCCGACGCCTTGACGGTGCTTTCGCCCAACTGGGTGGACTCGCTCAGTTCCGGTTCCTTTACCGCCCGCACGCCGACCACGGAAACCATCAACGCGGCGATCCTGACGGGAATTGTTTACACCACCGGGGTCGGTGGCACGAGTTTCAGCGGCGGGGTGATGAATCTGCCGCGCTTGCTGGAAAATTGGGGCAGCGGCACGGTGAACCTCTGGTTGAACACCTCCATCGTGAACATGTATGCCAGCATGGTGGCCACCAACCAGTTTCAGTCGCCGGGAAATTATTATTACGCGCCGACCCGCCATTTCGCCTTCAACCCGAGCTATATCAGTAAGCCGCCGCCGGGCACGCCCAACCTCTCGGTGGTTTCGCGCAGCAGTTATGCCACCCCGCCGGCGAACACCCTCACTTACTATGTCACGCCCTGATCCGTTCCGCCCGCGGATGGTCGTCCTTGGTAGCCTGGTGGTTTGGACCTGCTCCGCCGCTGCTCAGGAACTGTCGTTCAACAACCCAACCAATCCGCCGCCGCCGTTGCAAACCATTGTGAAACGGGAAGAGCTGTTTCACGGCCAGCCCGTGAACCGCGCCTACGTCAGCTCGGGCACCAACCAATTCGCCTTTGTCGTGCCCAATGACTTCCGGTTGGACTCCTCAGACCCGGACAGGATCGAGGTCATTGCAACCGACTACCGCTGTTTCATTACGTTTCGCATTCTCGATCCGAATGCAACTGAGATTCAAGGCCTCCAATCCGCCGCCTTGCGTGAAACGGTTTTGAGCCGGCACTCCGGGGCCATGCTCAAGGACGAGTTTTCCCTGAACGCCGCCAATCATAGTGGACCGGCTTTCGATATGGAATGGACGAATGCCGGCGGCGCGAAGGAGTTTGCCCGGATGACTTTCATCCCGGCCAAAGCCGGTGTGTTGGAGTTCAGTCTGCAGGCCGGCCAGGACAAAGCGGCCGAGGCGCGGGTGCTCTTCAATTCGTTCCTGCTGTCCTTTCGCTCGAACGAAGCGGGGAAGCTGGAAATCTCCCCGCTGGTGGACATCAATTAGGATGCCACCGCATGTACATGCGGTGGACCACCGGGGGTGCGCTGGCGAAAATGGCCCCAGAAACTGGATGATGACCATTTGCAGATGTTGCGGTGAACCAATGCCCGGAAATGGACTTTCAATTTCCGCCAATCCGAATTTGTGCCAGTTGTGTAACAACTGGCCGGCCTTGGAGCACCAACGCCGTGCCGCGCCGGCGGCGGCTTCCCCAGCAACAACTCCCGAAGCCAGCCGGGCCCGGCTGACGGTGTCCCTCAATTTGCTCCGCCCGGATTCGCCTTCGTGTGCCGCCTCCTGGCCCGACCGGAAGCGGTTTCGTTAAAGCGCCGGTGGCAGCGTGCGCAACCACGACCCGGACAGTCCTGGAGAATTTTCCAGACGGGCCGGATGAAAAAAAACTGCTCCCAGCCAGCGGCGTCGGAGATCGGCGGGACTACCCATGGCGCCAACTTAAACCTGACAACGGCGCGCGCCGAGTTTTTTTTGGGCGATTGTTTCGAACGCCCAGGAACATTGGGCCCACGCAAAGAAAGATTGCCATAGCCGCGCCGGTTTGTTGAAATCGCCCCATGCCAGCCACCACCCGAACCGATCCGTACGGCCGCTTTAATTTTCTCCTGGAGATTGACGGCTTGGTCGCCGCCGCTTTCAGCGAGGTCAGCGGCCTGGCAAGCGAGACGGAGGTCATCGAATACCGCGAGGGCAGTGACAAGGCGAACACGGTCCGGAAACTCCCCGGCCTGACCAAATTCAGCAACCTCGTTTTGAAGCGCGGGGTGACGCCCGACAAGTCACTGTGGAATTGGCGCAAGACGGTGACCGATGGCGCGGTCCAGCGAGCGAACGGCTCGGTGGTGTTGCTGGACGAAAACCACGAGGAAATCTTGCGCTGGAATTTTTACCGCGCCTGGCCGTGCAAATGGGAAGGTCCCGCGCTCAACTCCAAGTCGAGCGAGGTGGCAATCGAAACGCTCGAAATCACCCACGAGGGGCTCGAGCTGGCCTAAATCCAAGCGTGATGACCCGCAGCGAACGCCAGCCGGATGTCATCGTGGATTTTCTCTTCGAAGAGGGTCTCTTTTTCATTGCGGTCAAGAATCTCGGCGATGCCCCGGCGCTCGATGTGGTAATCACGTTCGACAAAAAATTCACCGGTCTCGAGGGCACCAAGGAAATTTCCACGCTGCCGCTGTTCCGAAAAATTCCATTCCTCGGACCGCAGCGCGAAATCACCACCTTCCTCGACCGGAGCGCCGCGTATTTTCATCGGCGTCAACCAACGCGTCTCCATGCCACCGTCACGTTCAAGGACCGCGCCGGCACGGCCCACCGGACGGTGGTGAAACACGATTTGAACATTTACAAGGAGCTCGGCTACATCCGCCGGCCGCCGGCCGGAGGGGCTTGAGCCAGCTTCTTTCGATCCGCGAAGCCCCCCCCTCCATCCATTTTTAGGATAGCGGCGCGGGTGGCAGCCAGTTCCTGGCGCACCTCATCAATGATTTTGGCCGGCGGAATTTTTGGAGCGCACTGGATGCCGGCCCGAGTTGGGGTTTTCCCGTCGCGCATCGTCGATCCGAGAAGCGATGCGCGAGCATCGCCGCAAGGACTGCGCCGGGCAAAAGTGTTTTATGCTCGTCTGGCCCGCGCCGAGTTATTTGGCGATGGGTGCGCCATTGGTCAACGCCGGCGCGGCCAGGTAGATGATCCGCTCCGGCTGGGTGGCCGCGTAGGCGTTGCGCTGCGGAATGTCCGCGCGGTTGAACGGACGGTAATCCCGAAGCGCGCCGACGCGCGCGATCTTGAGGGAATTGCGCAGGACGCCCTGGCCGTGGTTTGCATTGCTAAAAAGTTTTTGGCCGTACCCGACACCATGCGTGCCGGAGAGGTTCGATGAAAAATATTTCAGGCCGGTGATCCGTCCCGCCTCATCGCGCAGCCAGCCAATAAAAATCACCGAGTGCCCGCCGGGTGGCGCGGTGCTGTAACTCAGAAAATCGCCGGGACGGACTTCGTCCAAGTTTGTGATCGCGCGGCCCAGGCCATAAGCCACAATGCCGCGCTGCTCGGAATCACCGGGACCTTCGATGTACCAAAGCTGGAGCAGATTGAAGAGATCGTTGAACGTCATGCCGTTGAAATCATCCGGCTCCAGTCCTTTCTGAAGGTTTCGCAGTTTCATCGCGCGGACAAAAACCTCAAACGTGAAACCACAGCAATAGCTGCACCGCGACCCGTCCGGATAAGCCTTGGCGACCACCATCCCGCGATACCACAAATCCTCAGTCACGCCGTTGTAAATGTCATATTCGCGCGGCTCCCAGCTGCAATGATACTGATAGGAACCATCGAGCGGGTAGGCGGCGATGACCTTCAGGACGTAAGGGTTCAGCGCGCCGTCGCTGTCCTCGGCAACCAGATCCTCGCGGGCGTATGCCTTGGCCAGGGCCTTGTCCACGGGGGAGAAACCGCGTTCATCCACCGGATAAGGCCGAGGAGTGTAGGAGTAACGCCGGGCAAGCGGGACGGGGTGGTTCGTTGCGGCGGCGGCCGGCGCGCTGGAAGTGATGGGTTGGCCACCGGGGACCGCCGGTTCCCGGCAACCGGCGAGCAAGAAGCCAACCAGCAAAACCCCAAGCGCAAACGCGCGGGAACCAGCATGAAACGGCAGCGAAGCGGTGGTCTGCATGGCTGCAGCATACCAGCAAATCGCCGCATTTCAACGCCCACCAACCTGGTCAAGGACTTGCGCAACTTGGACGTCGATTGAACAAATTGGATGACAATTGTGACCGCCTGGTTCGACCGGAAATCAAGTTGCGCTTGCTTCCACCGGCCCCAAGCTGTTTGATTTGCCCCCGTCAACCATCATCCACATCGTGCAAAAATCAATCCAACCTCACTCGTCATCGCTTGGCCGGCAATGGCTCGCGGTCGCTTGCGGCCTGTCCCTGACCACCCTCATCTTCGCGGCGCCCACTGATGATGTTTATCTGCTCGGCCCCGACGCGCAAGTGCACGCCAATGTGCCGCACGGCAAAATCCTTGGTCCGCTTACGCTGGCAAGTGCGGTGTTTACCAACACGACGCGCCACTATTGGATCTATGTGCCGGCGCAATACCAACCCGCGAACGCCGCCTGTCTCATGATCTTCCAGGACGGCCACGCCTTCCTCAACACCAATGGCGATTACCGCGTGCCGAATGTTTTCGACAATCTCATCTACCGCCGTGAAATGCCCGTGACCATCGGCGTGTTCATCAATCCGGGACACACACCGGACCAGCAGGAATCGAGCTCCACCAATTGGGGCGACGGCATTAACGGCCGCGCGACGGAATACAATGAATTGAACGACAATTACGCAAAGCTGATCGTCAACGAACTCCTGCCCGCGCTGGAAAAGGACTTCAATCTTTCCAAAAATCCCGACGACCGCGCCATCGGCGGCGCGAGCAGCGGCGCGATCTGCGCGTTCACGGTCGCGTGGCGGCGGCCCGATCAATTCCACAAAGTCCTCAGCACCATCGGGAGTTTCACCAACATCCGCGGCGGACACGTTTATCCCGACCTGATCCGCCAGAGCGAACGCAAACCCATTCGGATCTTTTTGCAGGACGGCCTGAACGACAACCGCGGCACGCGCCGCGGCACAAAGACCTACGATCCGACGTGGGACTGGCACGCGCAGAACCTCAAAATGGCCGCCGCGTTGACCGAGAAAGGCTACGATGTGAATTACTGTTGGGGCATCGGCACGCACTCGAACAAACAGGGTGGTGCCATGCTGCCCGAAATGCTCCGCTGGCTTTGGCGCGATTATCCCCGCCCAGACGACCCGCACGACGACACCAACCGCAAACTATTCGTGCCGGCAAATTAGGTCAGGATTAACAGAATGAAGCAGATGGGGATGGGCAAGGACATCCACCTTTTCTCAATCCCGCGCCCCCCATTTATCCGGTTTAAATTCCCAGCTTTTTAAAGCGGTTGTTCACTTCCTTGAAATGGAAGTCGAGCGAGCAGAGGGCTTCAAGCTCGCCTTTCTTGAAAAGCTTTTTCACTTCTGAATCCAGTTTCAGCTGCTCCACAAAGTCCGCGTCGTCGCGGCCGGCGTGTTTGACCTCCCAGGTTTTCATCGCGGCGTCCTGGCAAATTTTGTAGGCAGCCTCGCGCGTCAGTCCTTTCTTGATGAGCGCAAGGAGGATCGTCTGGCTGTTCCACATGCCCAGCGAAAGGCCAAGGTTTTTCTTCATGTTCGCGGGATAGACAACGATGCCGTCCATCAGGCGCGTGAGCAGGCCGAACATGTAGTCCAGCAGCGTGCAGGAGTCGGGGAAAATGATCCGTTCGACCGACGAATGCGAAATGTCCCGCTCGTGCCAAAGCGCGACATTTTCCAGCGACGCCATGGCGTTGCCGCGCAACACCCGGGCCAGGCCGGTGAGCCGTTCCCACGTGATGGGATTGCGTTTGTGCGGCATGGCGCTCGAACCCTTCTGGCCTTTGGTGAACGGCTCCTCGGCTTCGAGCACTTCGGTGCGCTGCAAATGCCGGAACTCCACCGCCCAGCGTTCGATGCTCGCGCCGACCAACGCCATCGTGAGCTGAAATTCCGCGTGAAGGTCGCGCTGGACCACCTGCGTGGCGATGGGGGCGGGTTTTACCCCAAGTTGTTTGCAGACGAACGCCTCGACGCGCGGCGACAGGTGCGCGCTGGTGCCGACAGCGCCGGAAATTTTTCCGACGGCAACCACTTCGCGAGCCGATTCCAAACGGCGCAGCGCCCGGACAAACTCGTCGTGCATGAGCGCCATCTTCAATCCGAACGTCGTCGGTTCGCCATGGATGCCGTGGCTGCGGCCCATGCAGGGCGTGAACTTGTGCTCCTTCGCGCGGCGCGCGACGACGGGGAGAAGCGTTTTGACGTCGGCGATCAAAATGTCCGCGCTCTGCTTCATCTGCACGGCGTAGCAGGTGTCGCCCACGTCACTGCTCGTGAGACCGAAATGGAACCAGCGGCTGGCGTCGTCGTTGATGGCCTCGGCCACGGCGGTGGTGAAGCCGATGACGTCGTGGTTCAAAACCTTTTCCAATTCGCGCTGGCGGGCAACGAGGCCGGGCAGATCGGCGAACCATTTATCACAACCGGCCTTGATCTTCTTGAAATCCCTCGCGGGCACGACACCTTCCTTCACCAAGGCTTCGCTGGCGAGCAGTTCGATCTGCAGCCAGATTTTCAGTTTGTTTTCGTCGGTCCAAATCGCCCGCATTTCCGGGCGGGAGTAACGCGTAATCATGAATTCAATTAAAAATGAAAAAGGAAGGATTAAAAAGCAAAAGCTCGCGCCCGGATCAGGCTTTCGCGCCGCTGGCGGCTTGATCGAACCACTTGGATTGCAGCAGCGCGTTCGCCGTTGTGATGAGTCCGCCGCCAATGAGCAGCTGCGCGGTGAGCCGTTCGTTGGCGAAAGGCAGGTCGCTCCAACGCGACAGCCACCCAGGCACAAACAGCACGAGCAGACTGGCGAGCACGGGCTCCAAGCAGTAAATCAAGCCCGCCTCGGTTGCCGTCACGTGCCGCTGCCAGCGGTTCATGATTGTGTACGCCAGCACCGTGCAGAAAATGACGAGGATCGCGAGCATGGCGACCGCCGTCGGTGATGCGTAGGCCCGCAGGCAGGCCGCCGCGGAGGGCGCCGTCGCCCCCACCAGCGGCGCGCAGAAAAACGCGATGCCCAGGAACATCACGGTCGAAAAATTCCCCGCGCGGTTGGCGGCGTAACGCGGATGGTCCACCATCAGAATCTGGCCCGTGAACATCAGCGAGGCCACCAGCGTCTCCAGTTCGCCGCGGCCCAGTTTGAAGGAATGAAAGTTCAGCTTGGCCAGCGAGGCCACTCCCGCGAACACGAGCAGCGTGCAGACACAGATTTTTGCCGACGGCAACCGGCGCTTTCCCAGCGCCACCCACAGCGGAATGAACACGCAATAACCCTGCGTCAGAAAGGCAGACGTGGAAGTAAGCGTGTAGGCCAGGCCGTCCATTTGAAAAAAAATTCCGCCCCAGCCGAAAAATGAAAGCACGGCACCTTGCTCGAGTTCGCGGCGGGAAAGGGTTTTCAGCCCGGAAAAATTGCCCAGAACCAGCAGCAACCCGGCCAGGCCGAAGCGATACATTACACCCAGCGAGGTGAGAAACCAACTGCCGGCGGCCGGCAGCAGTTTTTCCTGCTCGTAGGCTAGCGCCTTCATTGCGGGAAAACTCACTGCCCAAAGCGCGGTACAAAACACCAGCGTGCGAAAGGCTCGGCGATGGAGAGTGGCGGCGGAGGCAGCGGGTGGGGGACTCACGGCCGGGTCATTTTCTGACGCGCGGCGTCGAGGATTTCGCGCTCGCGCGGCGTCAGGCTCTGGATGCCGTGCGCGGAAATTTTGTCGAGGATCGGGTCCACCTCCCGGCTGATGAATTCCCCGGCGGCGGGTTCGGCGGGCGGTTCGGATTTTGCGCGTTTTCCACCGAAAAACCTGAAGGGCACGGATGGGCGTGCCGCCTCCGGTTCAGATCGGAACGCGCCGGATAATTTTTCACTCCACCGGACGAAGGCCAGGCCAGCCAAAATGCCGCCCAAGTGCGCCACGTGGGCGGTGTTGCCGAAAATGGCCATGATCAACTGTGACGTGGGAAACGCAATGCCCAGCCCGGTCATCACCAGTTCGGCGATCAACAGGGTTCGGGCCTGCAAATTTACGGGAATGACATAAAACAAAAACAGCGTCAACCGGCGGTCCGGCCATAACAGCGCAAAGGCGGACACCACACCAAACACGCCCGCCGACGCGCCGACGACCAGCGTGTCGAAATAGCGGGGCCAAACAAATGCCGCGAAGGCGTGCAGCAAGCCGCCGCCAACGCCGCTGGTGAAATAGAGCAGCAGAAACCGGGGTTTGCCCAGCGCCAGTTCGACTTCCCGACCGAACACGTAGAGCGCCCAGCAGTTGAGCAGCAGGTGCATCCAGCCGCTGTGGAGCAACTGAAACGTGAACAACTGCCAGACATAACCGCGCCGCAGACCTTCCAGACTCAACGCCAGGTGATCTTCGTGGATCAGATGTGGCAGTACCGTGATTTGGAGCAGAAAGGCGACGCCGTTCAGGATCAGCAACCCGATGGTGGCCGACCACTGAAAGCCGCGCGGCGATTCGCGCATGTACTCACGATCCTCAAGCATCACGGGAAAGTAGCTGCGGTGGTGCGGATTTTCAACGCGCTTCTTCCGCTGCCGCGTCGCCGTGAGCCAAAGCTTCGAAACCATCCGGGGTTTCCAGCACGAGCCAGGCACGCGCGCCGGGGCGCCGGCGGGCAAGGGTTGCCAGCCAGGCACGGCCCGATACCAGCAGCGCGGTCGAAAGTGCGTCGGTTTCCGTTGCGGAAGGAAGCGCGACCGCCGCAAGCAACGCGCCGGCGACCGGTTCGCCGCGGCGCGGATCAAGGACGTGCCCGAAAGTCATTCCGCCGCTTTGAAATGATTTCCCCCAGACGGCGGACACCGAAAGGGATTCATCGCGGAGCAGCACTTTGGCCAGCACCGCCGTCGTGGCGGCGGATTGGCTTCTTTCGCCGGGAGGTTTTTCGATGGCGACCGTCCAACCGGCGGCATCAGGCGGCGCGCCGATCGCGCCAATCGTGCTCGTGCCGCCGTGGATCAGCGCGCTGGTCACGCCGACTTCGCGCAAAATTTCCGCCGCCTTCTCCACGGCGTAACCTTTGCCAATCGCGCCCAAATCCAGACTCACGCCACTGCGCTCGAAGCGAACAGTGAAATCCGCCGCGTCTAGGTGGACCAGATCCATGCCCACCTTGCTTTTCGCATCGGCCAGTTCGCCGGCATCGGGCGGGCGGCCGTGGCCATCCCGGAATCCCCAGCAGCGCATGAGCGGCGCGATGGTGACGTCGAACGCACCCCCGGTTTCCGAGTGCAACCGCTTGGTGCGTTCGAGCAGGGCGAAAACTTCCGGCGACACCCGCACCGCTTCGGTGGCGGCGCGGGCGTTGAGCTGCGAAATCTCGCTGCCTGAACGGAAAAGACTCAGGCGCGCGTCGAGCCGTTCGATTTCGTCGAGCGCCTCCTCTCCGGCCGCGCGCAGCCGAGCGGAATTTTCGCCGTGCAGCACCAGTTCAAACCGGGTCGCCATGGCGTGGCGGGCGAGGGAGACGGCGGGCATCATAAAAATAAAAAACGGGTTTCGCCACCAGGTGGAGACGAAACCCGTGCGGGAAGTTTATTCGCTCAGGACTCCGGCAGGGTGCCGTAGGTCAGCGCCGGCAGTTCGCGACCGTCTCCGGTCGTGATTTTGCGCGCATTCTCGTCGTAGAGGCAGGCGACGTTCATGCGTTCGGACATTTCGGCCAGCGCGATGACCGCCTGCGAACGGATCGCCAGTTCGACATCCGCGTTGGGTGTTTTGTTGGCGCGAATGCTCTCAAACCAGTTCTTCTCGTGCGCCGCCACGTCTTCGGACGGCATCAGGCCGTCGAGATTTTCGGGGTCAATGTCATCGGCGAAATCCTTTTCCGGCACCAGGTGGAGGCGCTCGCCGGAGGTGCCGATTTCGAGGGTGGCTTTATGGCCGTAAATGACGAAGCCGGGGCTTTTGGCGTTGACCGTGCTAGCGGTGATGGTCAGCAGCAGGCCGCTGGGAAACTCCGCGAGCAACTGGAGGTGTTCCGGCACCTCGCGTTCCTCGGCGTTTGGCGTGCCCTTGTCCGTGTGGACGTTCTTGGTGCCGATGCACACGACGCGCTTCGGGAATTCCGGGTTGCCGGTGGCCAGCATCAGCGGCAGCAAACGGTGCGGCACCAGATCGCCCAGCAGGCCGGGGCAGTAGGGATAAAACTTGCGCCAGCGGAAGAAACGCTCGGGGCTGAAAGGCACCTTCTGTTTCGCCTTGCCTTGCCACATGTCCCAGTCCGTGTTGGCGGCGGTGCATTTGTCATCAATCGAATAATTCCATTCGCCCTTGGGATTGTTGCGGCAGTAAAAACCCTGGCCCCAGACGATCTGGCCGATTTTGCCGGCGCGGATCATTTCCGCGGACTTGTGCCACGCGGCGGCGGTGCAACCCTGCGAGCCAAGCTGGAAGACCTTTCCGGTCTTCTTCACCACATCGCGCACCTCGTAGGCCTCGCCGAGGTAGCGGGTGAAGGGCTTCTCGCAGTAGACATGTTTGCCGGCGTTGAGCGCGTCAATCGAACATTGCGCATGCCAGATGTCGTGCGTGGCGATGACCACCGCGTCAATGTCCTTTCGCTCGAGGAGTTTGCGGTAGTCGCTGAAGCCTGCGCAGTCGCCGCCGATGGACTGCTTGGCCAGATCCACGCGGGTGCTGTAGAGGTCGCACACCGCGGCCTGGGCGATGTTGTTTTCCGCAGCGGCGCGCTTCTGGCTTTCGACGTGCGCCATGCCCATGCCCGGGGAGTTGGAGGGCTTGCCGCCGATGCCGATGTAGCCGACGACGATGCGGTCGTTCGCGCCGATCACCCGGCCGGTCGAGGGCGCCTGGTTTTGGCCGTACACGGGCGTCTTGAAGAGCGAAGTCGTGGCGACCGCAGCGGCGACGGTGGCGGTTTTCTTGAGGAATTCGCGGCGCGTGGCGGCGCCGGCCGGTGGGACAACATTTTTATGTTCCATAAATTTGCAGTTATAGTTGCTGGTTGTAGACGAAGAGTAGCGAATGAAAATTCACGGTCAACCGTCAAAGTTTGACTGGCGCAAATTTTTTGAACTGCCAAGGCGATCGAATCTGGGCAAAGCAATAACTTGGAAAGCGACACGGAGATCAGAATCCCGGAGCCCAGATTAAAGCGTTTTCAGAAATTCCAACAGCGCCTGTTTCTCGGCGTCGCTCAGATCGGTGCCGTAGGTGTGGCCCTGGTTGCCATTGCCGCGTTCCGTCACGTCGAAGCGCCAGCC